>Ga0209343_10000882_pt1 | contig 41566 bp, 37 predicted proteins | sample RifCSPlowO2_02_FD_184026 | JGI IMG/M metagenome (GOLD analysis project Ga0209343, IMG submission 184026) | Groundwater microbial communities from Rifle, Colorado - Rifle CSP2_plank lowO2_0.2 (SPAdes) (version 2) | ecosystem: Environmental > Aquatic > Deep subsurface > Groundwater | place...
TAAAAGTGCTCAATCTCTAAAAATTCTCCGGAAAAATCATTAAATCCTCAAAATCTACCAATATTTTACAAGTTATTTAGAATTAGTGGGGTAATGTCAGCTAAAATACCTATTGACAAGTAAGCCTAAAATGGCTCAAAATAGCTATAGATGGTGAATCTGCCCAAAATATATGTTTTTGGGTAGTTTTAAAACTTACTTCAGTGGTAAAAATAGGTTAATATTACCAAGGAGATTTAGAAAGGAATTAGGCAACGAAGATAAGTTTTATATACTTTTGGGGGAAAATGGGGAAATTTGGGGATTTGATCCGGAAAATTGGTTAAAGTTGACAGAGAGTATTTTAAAAGTTCCACTTTCCATGGAGAAAGGTAGAGTCAAGCGGTTGATGTTTTTTCCTAAAGCGGAAGAATGTGTTTTGGATGGCCAAGGCAGATTTATCCTACCCCAAGAGTTTATGGAGAATCTAAACTTTAAAAAAGAGGTGTTTATTTTAGGAGCAGGTGACCATTTTGAGGTTTGGGATTTGAATCTTTGGGGGAAACAAAAGGCGCGTCTTGAGAAATAATATGGAAGGGTATCATAGCAGTGTGCTTTTGAAAGAAGCCGTAGATGCACTCAATATCCGAGATGCCTGCCACGCATCAGAACGGTACGGGGCCTGGTATTTAGATTGTACTTTAGGCGACGGAGGGCATTCGATAGAAATTATTTCGCGGGAAGGGAAGGTCATTGGAATTGACGTTGACCCGCAAGCCCTGGAAAGAGTGCAAAGAAGGTTTAAAGATTTAAGAATTAGCAGTGACAAGTTTAGGTTAATACAGGGAAATTTTAGGAATATTGAAAGTTTAGCGCAGACGGACATACTTGGAATAGAAATCGCCGGCGCCAAGTTAGACTTGGCTGGTGCAATTTTTGATCTTGGGTTTTCCAGGCTGCAGCTTGAAAGCCCCGAGAGGGGTTTTTCTTTTAGCAAAATGGGACCTTTGGATATGAGAATGGATCCGGCTCTTGAGGTGAGAGCCTTGGATTTAATAAAAGTTTTATCAAGAAAGGAGCTACATGAATTATTTTCTAGCTTGGGTGAGGAAAAATATTCTGCGAGACTGGCTGATGCTTTGGTCAGCGCCCGTGAGGTAAAGCCTGTTACAACAACAAAGGAATTGGCTGATGTGATAGTTAGGGCGGTTGGGAGGGTTAGGGCGGTTGGGGAGAAAATACATCCGGCTACTAGGGTATTTCAGGCATTGAGGATCGCTGTTAATGATGAACTGGCGGCGTTATCGGAAGGGTTAAATCAGGTAGTCAAGTTGATCGCAGAAGACGGACGAATTGTGGTGATTAGTTTCCATTCATTGGAGGATAGGATTGTTAAGAACACTTTTAAAGAATGGGAAGTAAAGAGGATAGGCCAGGTTTTAACTAAAAAACCGGTTGGGCCGACAAAAAAAGAAATACAAGAAAATCCCAGATCCCGCTCTGCCAAGATGAGAGTGTTTGAAAAGTTATGACAATCATCAAAACATTCGAACCGGAAGAAACTACAAGGAAATTACCAAAGGTATACATAATTTTGGCAATTGTCGGTTTAGTTTCATTAATGCTGATTGAAATTTGGGTAAATAATACTATGATTGCTTATGGTGAGAGGTTTGCCAAACTAACTAATGCTGAAAAGAATTTACTGATGGAAAATCAAATTTTAGAAAATGAAATTGCCAAAAGATTGTCACTAACAAATCTTGCTTCGGAATCTGCCCAACTTGGTTTTTCTGCTGCGCAGAGTATATTATATGTTCGCTAATGCGGATATTTTTGATTAAATCGTTCTTTGTATTTTTATTTTTGGCTATTGCTGTCAGACTTTTTTATTGGCAGGTAATTAAGGCAGCATATTTACAAGCTCAGGCTGAAGGTCAGTATTTTACGGATGTTAAAACGCAGGCGCAAAGAGGTAAAATCTTTTTTAGTGACGGAGCAATACTTACTTCTTCCAACCCTTCATTTTCCATGTTTGCCAACCCTAAGTTAATTGCCAAAAATCAGGTCGCAAATATGGCATATTCTTTGGCAAAACTTTTGACAGAACAAGGACTAGATGTAGATGAGCTGGCAAAAGACTTAGTTTTTAAGTTATCCAAAGATTTATATTGGGTGCGTTTAAAAACCAATGTTTCTTTGGAAAATAAAAGAGCAGTTGAAAATTTAAATTTTGCCGGTATAGGTTTTGAACAAACAAGCGGCAGATTTTATCCGGAAGGATCCTCATCTGCACATCTGTTAGGATTTGTGGGGTCATCTGAAAAAGGTGAGAGTAAAGGATATTTTGGGTTGGAAGGATATTATGACGGGGAGCTTAAGGGTATATCCGGTTTAGTGCGTCATGAAAAAGATGCTTTAGGCCTGCCGATTATTATCGGCAATTTCTTAACCTCTCAGGCAAAAAATGGCAAAGATTTAACTTTGAATTTAGATAGAACTGTGCAATATATTGTAGAGCAAAGCTTGAAGTCGGGTTTGGAGAAATATGGGGCAAAAGCTGCATCAGCGGTTGTGATGGATCCAAAAACAGGAAGCATTCTGGCTTTAGCAGCTTTTCCAAACTATGATCCGAAGAGTTACCTTAATTTTCCGAAAGAGTACTATAAAGATCCTATTGTTGCAGACCAATACGAACCCGGCTCAACCTTTAAGGTATTAGTGATGGCAGCTGCATTAAATGAAAATGTAGTCAAGCAGGATACAAAATGTGATATATGTTCAGGGTCTGTGTCACTTGGAGGATTTATAATTAGGACCTGGAACAATAAGTATCGCCCTGAGTTAACTGCAAAAGAAACCATAATTCACTCTGATAATACCGGTATGGTATTTATCTCCAAAAAATTGGGATTGGACAAGTTTTATTCATACTTGGAAAATTTCGGATTTGGTGATTTGACAGATATTGATTTACAAGATGAATCTTCTCCGGATATCAGACCTAAAAAGGGATGGAAAGAGATTGATTTGGCGACCGCTTCTTTCGGGCAGGGAATAGCGGTCACCCCCATACAAATGGTTCGGGCTGTAGCGGCAATTGCTAACGGAGGATATTTAATGGAGCCTCACATAGTCAAAAAAATTTCAGATGAAAATAGGGTATTTGAAATAAAACCAATAATAGTAAGACAAGTAATTAAGGAGTCAACAGCCCAACAGGTTCGTGAAATGATGGTAGCTGCAGTTGAAGAGGGAGAGGCAAAGTTTACTAAAACTAAAGGGTTTAAGATTGCTGGCAAAACCGGTACTGCCCAAATTCCGGTGGCCGGGCATTATGATCCGGAAAAAACCATTGCTTCTTTTGTCGGTTTTGCTCCGGCTGATAATCCAAAGTTTGTGATGCTTGTAAGATATGATCAGCCCTCATCTTCTATTTTTGGAGCAGAAACTGCAGCGCCTACCTTTTTTGAGATTGCCAAACAACTTTTTACCTACTACAAAATTGCTCCAACAGAATAATTTCCTTAGGTGTCAAGCTACGACACACCTGGTGTGGGTTACTGGGGTTAGAATTAGGGGGTTAGAATTAGAAGATCTGATATAATTAGCTTTAATGCAGCAAATGCAACAAATGCAGCAACTGAAAAAAATTCTTAAGCAATTCGTCTCGCAGGAATTTATAAATAATTTCTATCATCTTCCAAAGGCAATTTTGGCAAATATTTATTATGGCTTCCCCGCTGGAGGAATAAAGGTTATCGGAGTAACCGGCACTGACGGAAAAACCACCACCGCTAATATGATTTATCAGATTTTAAAAGCTGCCGGTAAAAAAGTTTCCATGGTTTCTACCATTAATGTAGAAATTGCCGGAAAATCTTATGAAACCGGTTTTCATGTTACTTCACCCAACCCTTTTGCCATACAAAGATTTGCTAAAGCCGCAAAAGATAATGGAGATCAATATTTAGTTTTAGAAGTCACTTCTCATTCTTTAGATCAATACAGATTTTGGGGAATAAAATTTGAGGTCGGGGTTATTACAAATGTTACGCATGAGCATTTGGATTACCATAAAACTTTTGAAAATTACTTCAATACTAAATTAAAGCTTATCCATGATGCTAAGGTTGCTGTTGTAAATGGGAGGGTTAGGGAAGTTAAGGGGATTAGGGGAAAAGCGCTTACCTTTGGACTTAATAAAGGAGATTTTAATCAAAGAGAGGTTAAATTAAAATTAAAAATTCCCGGAGATTACAATATAGAAAACGCTTTGGCAGCGCTAACTGTGGCTTTTGTTTTGAACATAAAAAAAGAAATAGCCAAAAAAGCTTTGGAAAAATTTACAGGGCTAAAGGGTAGGATGGAAGAGATAAAAAACAGTAAAGGAATAAAAATATTTATAGATTTTGCCCATACTCCTAATGGTTTAAAGCAAGCCTTAATAGCTTTAAAATCACAAAAAAAAGGCAGAATTATTGCTCTAATTGGGGCGGAAGGATTTAGGGACGAGGGTAAAAGAGCGATGATGGGAGAGGTTGCCCAAAAAATGGCAGATATTGTGATTGTAACTGCCGTTGATCCAAGAGGATTGATTGAAATCATAAATGCCCAAATTAGCCAAGGCGCAAAAAAGGCAGGAGCAAAAGAGAATAAGAATTTCTTTATAATAAATGACAGGCAAAAGGCAATTGGGTTTGCTATAAATAATCTAGCCAAAAAGGGAGACACTGTAGGAATTTTTGGCAAAGGACATGAGACCTCGATGAATATAGACGGCAAAAGAGAAATACCATGGTCAGATGCGGAGGTTGTTAGATGGATAATAAGTACAAGTTGATTGTTGATTCTTTTGGCAAAGAAAAGTTTAAGTTTAATGAGTCTTTGAAAGACTATACGGCATTGCAAGTTGGCGGACCGGCCAAGCTTTTTTTTATCGCATTTACAGAGCGGGAACTAGTTAAGGCAGTAAGAATGTGCCGAGATCTGAAACTGCCTTTTTTTATATTTGGCACAGGCAGTAAAATTATGATGTCCGATATGGGCTTTGAAGGTTTGGTAATTAAAAATAGGACAAAAAATATCCAGACAGTTTCCGTTAAAGGCAAGGTGACAAAATTCGGCATAGGGGTAGAGGAGGCTCTGGTTGAGGTGGAAGCAGGAGTAAGTGTCAGCAGGTTTTGTGAATACTTAAGTAATCAGGGATTATCAACCGGTGATATGGAAGGTATCCCGGGTAGTATCGGAGGCAATCTATTTTTAAACAGATTTTTGCAAAGACTTGTAAAAAGTATTAAAGTATTAGACTTAGACAGCGAAATTACACAAATAGGATCGGATGATTTAAACTTTAAAAGGCACATAATAATTTCTGCCGTATTGAAAGTTAAAGCAGGAACATAACATGCGTTATATTGTTAAAGGGGGAAAAAAATTAACAGGAACTCTACAGGTTTCAGGTAACAAAAACTCTGTCTTTCCTTGCGTGGCTGCAGCATTACTGACGGATGAAGAAGTAATTTTAGAAAATATTGCCAAGTTAAAAGATACAGAGGTTTTAATTGACATCCTGAAAAAGCTGGGTGTACGTATTAAAACATCCGGCTCAACTTTAACCATTAAGGCAGAAAATATTGATCATTTTACATTACCGGAAAAGCTGATGGTTAAATTGCGGGGATCCCTAGTTTTGGCCGGCAGCATGCTGGCAAGAAAAGGGAAAGTAATCTTTTGGCATCCGGGCGGAGATATTATCGGAAGAAGAAGTATTGATACTCATATCGAAGGATTTAAAACCCTTGGGGTAACTGTTAAGAGGGATAATCTAAAATATTCTTTCGTTTTACCAAATAATGGGAAAGAAGGCATAGTCAATATTTTTTTAAAGGAAACATCTGTTACAGCCACAGAGAACCTGATTTTGGCTTCAGTTTTAGGAAAAAAAGAGGTTATCTTAAGAAACTGCGCAAAGGAGCCTCATGTCCAGGATCTATGTAGAATGCTTTCACAAATGGGTGCGAAGTTAGAGGGAATCGGTGAAGATACTTTAAAGATTCAAGGTGTCAGCACTCTATCCGGCACGCGGTTTAAGATTAGCAGCGATTATATTGAGCTGGGTACCTATGCCGTGGCAGCAGCTATTACAGGAGGCAGGATTAAACTGGAGGGAATTGTTAATGCTGACTTAGATCCAATTTGTTCAGCCCTAAAAGATTTTGGTCTTAATACAGAAAAAGGTGATGGGTTTATGACTTTTTGGGCAGATAAACTAAAATCTCCTCCAAGACTGACAACTAATATTTGGCCCGGGTTTCCTACAGATTTAATGAGTGTGGCCATAGTTTTAGCAACACAATCTAAAGGAGTGATTTTATGTCATGACTGGATGTACGAATCGAGAATGTTTTTTGTAGATAAACTAATTTCCATGGGCGCGCAGATAATCCTGGCAGATCCCCACCGGGTTTTAATCTCCGGACCCTCAAAGCTTAAGGGCAGAAATTTGGATACTCCTGATATCAGAGCCGGAATGGCCATGCTTTTAGCCAGTTTGGCAGCAAAAGGGAGAAGTGTGATCGGTCAGGCTGAATTAATAGAGAGAGGATATGAAGATGCGGTGGGAAAGTTAAGAACCCTTGGTGCAGAAATTGAAAAATTTGAGGTATAATTTAAGGCGTGGATATTCAGACCGAAATGCAGGTCACGGCCTTTAAAAAGCCTTTACATCTTTTGAGGATTTATCTTGCCAGACAATATACAAAGCTTTATCCAAAAAAGATTTACAATTCAGTGACCGGTTCTGTTGGGAAGACTACCTGTGTGCAAGCTGCTGCTGCCGTGCTCTCAACGAAATTTAAAACGCTTGCCACCCAACCAAATCTTGATCCGATTTTTAATATTCCTACAACTCTACTTAAGGTAAACCCCACCATTGATAAAGTAATTTTAGAAATGGGTATTGAGTATAAAGGAGAGATGGATTTTTATTTATCCTTAGTGTCTCCCCAAACAGTAATTTTTACAAAAATATCTTATGCTCACAGCCAAAACCTAGGTAATTTAGACGGGATAATAGAAGAAAAAGGTAGGCTGATTGAACAGCTGGATGAGCATGGTGTCGCTATTCTAAATTATGATGATTCCAACTGCCGCAGATTAGCAAAGAAATGCAGCGGATCCGTAATTTACTTTGGAACTGATCCGCAAAATTGCACTGTTTGGGCCGGCAATGTAAAGATAGAAGGTTTCAAAACAACCTTTGAGTTAAATTTGGGGGTGGAAAGAGTAAAAGTAAATTATAATTTGCTTGGTTACCACCAAATTTATTCGGCAATGGCAGCTGCCACATTAGGCATTGTCAATCATGTGCCGTTGACTAAGATCAAATTAGCTCTGGAATCTCTGCAACCTGCAGAACACAGAATGCAGGCAGTCTCAGGACCGAATGGTTCTACCATTTTGGATGATACATATAACTGCTCGCCCGCTGCTTTGGAGGCAGCAATAGATACTTTACTGCAGGTTAATGCCCGAAGAAGACTACTGGTTTTAGGAGAAATGAAGGAACTTGGCCCCATTTCGGAAAAATTACACCGTTTCGTTGCCCAAAAAATATATAAAGAAAAAATAGACCAAGTATTCTTAGGGCTTGGACAGACACAATTTATCTGGGATGAGTTAAAAAGTTTAGGTTTTTGGGAAGAAAGAGTTGAAGGTAATTTACAAAACTCACAAATGGTTAATAAGCTACTTAAAAGTTTGGGGAAAGGAGATGTAGTTTTAATTAAGGGCTCCCACGCTGTAAGATTGGATGAGGTGGTAAAGCGGATAGCCAGAAAAAATTTATGACACAACTGTTGGGACTGGTATTACTGTCATTTGCTGTAACTTCTGTTTGTATGGTGCCTTTTATTGACCTACTTTATTCTTTAAAGAAAAGATTCGAGAAGGCAGCCTTAGACGTAAAAGATTCTGAAACGCCCATACATGATAAGTTAATGAAAACAGATGCGGCAATTCCTTCAGGAGGAGGAGTTTTGATAATTATAATTTTAATAATTTTGAGTTTGGGATACTGGTTGTTTAGCCCTTCGGTTGATAAAATAAGTTTGAAAATTTTGCTGTTTACACTAATTTCTTTTGGACTTTTGGGACTGGTTGATGATGTGAAGCTACTGTTAACTAAAAGGTCCGGTAAATTTGTCGGACTTGGCAGAGGCAAAATGTTTACTGTTCAATTACTTTTATCTCTGGCTATTTCAGGTATGTTGTATTTTACGGGAGGGTTGAATAATCTTTATATTTCAGGTTTAGGTAATTTTATCATTGATAGCTGGTATATCCCCTTGGCAGCTTTTGTAATCATTTCTTTTGCAAATGCTTATAATATTTCTGATGGTTTAGATGGTTTATCTACAGGCTTGCTTTTAATTTGTCTGTTTGCTTTTCTGGCACTTGCCTCGCAATCCATAGATTTAACTCTAGCTTCTTTTATTGGAATTTGGATTGGTACTTTATTTTCTTTTCTATATTTTAATATTTGGCCGGCCAGGATTTTTTTAGGAGATGCGGGAGCCTTTGCTTTTGGAGCGACGCTTGCTGTGGTGGGACTTTTGACCGGTAAAATTTTGGCACTTGCCTTAATCGGCGGTATGTTTGTGATCATTGTACTTTCTTCATTAATTCAAATTATGTCAAAAAAAATATTGCAAAAAAAACTTCTGCCTATTGCTCCTATTCATATGTACTTTAAATATATGGGATGGGAGGAACCAAAGATTGTAGTTAGGTTTTGGCTGGCACAAGGTTTATTTGCCATATTCGGTCTTTGGATAGCCTTGCTGTTGAAATGAAGAAGATAGGTTCCTTGTTAAAATCTCAAACACACTCAATTGATACTCCATTTTTAGTAAGCACAATGGTGCTTGTAATTTTTGGTTTGGTGATGGTTTATGACGCATCATTTGTACAGGGTCTAAAGGATTTTAATGATGGTTATTTCTATATCAAACAGCAGTTAATTTGGGCCTTCTTGGGGATTATCTCAATGATCTTTTTTTCCCGGATTGATTATAAGAAGCTTAAGTTTCTTGCCATACCTTTACTCATATTTTCCTTTATTTTACTTCTGGCAGTTTTTATCCCCGGGCTTGGAGTTGCGGGAGGAGGAGCTCACAGATGGTTAAAAATTAGCAGGATCACCATTCAACCGGCAGAAATTATTAAATTAACAGGGGTAATTTACCTGGCCTCAGTTTTTTCAAAAAGGGTAAGGTTTATACCCGTTTTCACGCTTGTTTCTCTGGTGACGATTATTACAGCTATTTTACAGAAAGATTTAGGTTCGACTTTAGTATTTGTGACTACAGCTACTCTGTTATACTTTATCAGCGGCGGCCCTTTATGGCATTTTTTAGTTATTTTACCGGCGGGGTTGGCCGGGTTTTTGGCTCTGATTTTCACTTCAGGATATAGGAGTAAGAGAATACTGGCTTTTTTGGATCCCTTTTCCGATACACAAGGATCTACTTATCATATCTCCCAAGTTTTAATCGCTTTAGGTTCAGGAGGGCTTTTTGGTTTAGGCTTGGGTCATTCCAGGCAAAAGTTTGAATATATTCCCGAGGTATCAACAGATTCGATTTTTGGCATTATCGGAGAAGAATTAGGTTTTTTAGGAGCAAGTTTACTGCTGATAATATTTATTTTTGTGGTTTTACGCGGGTTTAAAATTGCTGCTAATTGTCCGGATCCTTTTGGGAGAATTCTATCTTTAGGACTGATTTGCTGGTTGGGTATTCAGATTGTGGTTAATTTATCCTCCATGACATCCCTTTTGCCTTTGACCGGAGTACCATTGCCGTTTATTTCTTATGGAGGTTCTGCTTTGGTGGTAAACTTAACTGCTGTTGGAATTTTGCTCAATATTTCCAAACAAACGACATGAAAATATTAGTGACAGGTACGCATCTTACCCCTGCTATAGCTGTTATTGATCAACTTAAAAAGATGCAGCCTGATGCAAAGATTATATATATTGGCCGTAAAAGTACGATGGAAGGATTTAGAGGTGAATCTGTAGAATCTAATATCCTGCCTGTAATGGAAGTAAAATACAGGACAATTACTACCGGCAGGTTACAAAGGTCATTTTCAATTTATACGATTCCTTCCCTTTTGAAAATTCCCATTGGTATTATTCAGGCTCTGTACATCATAATTTCTGAAAGAGTTGATGTGATACTTTCATTTGGGGGATATGTGGCAACGCCGGTTGTTTTTATCGGCTGGCTTTTTTCCATGCCTATTATTGTTCATGAGCAAACGTTAGTTTCCGGTTTGGCCAATAGAATAAGTAGTCTATTTGCAGACAAAATTGCTTTATCTTTTGGGAAGGGTAGGGAGGATGGTTGTGTTATTAATACTGGCAATCCTATTAGAGGAGAAATTTTACAGCCGGTCAAGAAATTACCCGCTGAGTTTTCAACATTTTTCAAAAAGGCAAAGACGGATAAATTACCAGTTATTTTAGTTATGGGGGGCAATCAAGGTTCGCATATTATTAACGCAACTTTAGAACAAATCTTAAGTGAGTTAACCAAAATAGCCTACGTAATTCATGTTAGTGGAAATAATCAATTTGCTGATTTTGAGAGATTAGAAAAATTGAGAGGATTGCGATACATAGTTAAAAAATGGATCGGTAAAGAGATTGGTAAAGTTTTAAGCAATGCGGATTTAATAGTGAGCAGGGCAGGTGCAAATACGCTGACAGAATTGGCTTTTCTAGGAAAACCCACACTTACCATTCCTCTACAGTTATTTTTTCAAAATGAACAGATGAAAAATGCTATGTTTTTTGGAAAAGTTGGCTTAGTTAAAATCTTACCGCAATCAAAGTTATCCGGTGAAAGCTTACTGGAGAACATAAAAGCGATGATAAAGGATTTGGAGAGATTAACCTTGAAAGCGCACCAGGCAAAAAAGGTTATTAATAAAGATGCAGCCCAAAGATTAGCACTTGAAACAATTCTTTTGGCACAGAGAAACTAAAAATAATCTTATTTATGCGAAGACCTTCTAAGAAAAGAAAAAACTTTATCACGTTTTTTCTTTTCGGTTTTCTATTAATTTCTTTAGGTTTAATAATGCTGATATTTAAATTAGGATTTTTTAATATCAAAAACACCGAAATTTTGGGTGATGAGATAATTGCCCGCAAACCCGTTGCAATGCTTATCGGTTTACAAAATATTGCTACAACTTCTGCCTTTTTGGAAGAGGTTGCCACTCCAAGTGCGCAGGATGCATCAAATTATTTTTTAATAGATCATGAAGGGGTAATCTTTTCCAAAGCTTTAGAAAAATTGGATATCCCCAATATTTTTTTTGCTGATAAGGATATTTTAGTGGGCGAAAAAGCGGAAGGGGATTTTGAAAATGCTTTAAAAGTGCTAAGTAAAGTAAAAGAGTTCGGAGTTGATACTCAGACTTCACAAATCCTAAACAGTTTTTTAATTATTTTTTCTTTACCAAAAATTATTTTCCGTTTGGATGCTGATATTAACACCCAAATTGCATCTTTACAATTGATCCTAAAGACCGCTAAAATAGATCAGGTAAAGTTAGAGTTTATCGATCTGCGATTTGATAAACCGATTGTGAAATTTGCCCCTCAAAAATAAAAAAATGGCTAAAGATAAAATCATTTGCGGAATAGATGTTGGCTCTTCCAAAATTGCTACTCTTATTTCATCAGTTGACGAGAACGGAAAAATAAATTTAATTGGTGTATCTTCCACAGTTTCCAAAGGCGTCAGAAAAAATCAAGTGGTAGATATTGACGAGACAGTAAATGCTATTACCGAGTCTGTTGAAGCAGCGGAAAGAATGGCTGGTTATTCGATATCTTCCGCTTACGTTTCAGTGGGCGGACCGCAAATCGAAAGCGTCAATCAACATGCTGTTGTCGCTGTTTCAGAACCGGAAGGAGAGATAAAGACGAGTGATATTCAAAGAGTCAATGAGGCTGCCCGGGCCATACCGCTGTCTTCCTCAAGAGAAATATTGCATGTTATACCAAGAACCTTCACAGTTGACGGTCAAGAGGGCATTAAAGACCCTACAGGCATGACCGGAGTCAGACTGGAGACAGAAACACATATTATCACTGGTTCAACCACGTCAATGAGGAATTTGGTTAGGTGTGTATCAGAAGTGGAGATTGATGTAGTGGAATTGGTGTTTTCCGGCATTGCGGCATCTTTGGCGGTTTTGACAGATACGGAAAAAGAATTGGGAGTAGTGTTGGTAGATATCGGCGGAGAGACAACGGATGTAGTCATCTTTATTGATGGTTCTATTGCTTATTCTTCGGTTGTGCCGATAGGCGCACGCCATATTACTTCTGATATGGCAGTCGGCCTTCGGGTTTCTTTGGAGTCTGCAGAAAAAGTCAAATTATCTTTAGGAAAAATTCCAAAAAAACCTGCTTTGGCTGAAAATAAGGATGAAACAGAAAAAGTTGCAGGTAAAAAGAAAGAAGAAGAGCTTTTAGATATCAACTCTTTGGGAATTGTTGAGGATATCCAAAAAATTTCTAGGAAAGCAGTAGTGGATGGGATTATCAGGCCGAGGCTGCAGGAAATATTTAAATATGTCGGGAAGGAAATTAAAAAGAGTGGATTCGGAACCCAAATTCCTTCAGGACTCGTGATTTGTGGAGGTGGGGCGCAAACGGTCGGAGCGCTAGACCAAGCAAAATACGTTTTAGGCTTTCCGGCCAGAATAGGCCAAATAGATGGTTTGGCAGGATTAGTAGAGGAGATAGATTCTCCGGCATTTGCCAGTGCGGCTGGCCTGATTTTATACGGTGCAACCCAAAGAAGAAGAGGAGAGATAAGGCTGCCTGTTTTGGCCGCTAACTTTCCGATTAAAGGGATGATACAAAAAGGAATTGCCTTAGTAAAATCTTTACTGCCTTAGCTTGTTAGGACTTGATATTTAGGATAATAATCTGTTATATTTTGCCCAAGAATGAGAGAGTATGTATGCTGATTAAGCCTGATGTTCAAAGATTTGCCAAGATTAAGGTAGTGGGTTTAGGCGGTGGCGGATCTAATTCGTTAAACTCCATGATTTCTCTACAACAAATTCAAGGTGTGGAATTTGTGGCTATTAATACTGATGTCCAGGCTTTAATGAGTAATCAGTCCCCTACTAAAGTCCAGATTGGAGAAACCTTAACCCGCGGATTAGGTTCAGGCGGCGATCCTGAAGTAGGGAGGCAGGCTGCTGAAGAGTCTACCCAAAAATTAGAAGATGTTTTGCAAGATGCGGATATGGTTTTTTTAACAGCCGGCATGGGTGGCGGGACTGGAACAGGCTCTATTCCGGTGGTAGCACAAATTGCTAAAAATCAGGGAGCCTTGACTGTGGCAGTAGTGACTAAACCTTTTTCTTTTGAAGGGACCAGAAGAATGGTGGTGGCCGAGGAAGGAATAGACAAGTTAAGGGATAAGGTTGATGCGTTAATTACCATTCCAAATCAAAGGCTGTTGGAGACAGTGGAAAAGAATATGACTTTACAGGAAGCATTTAAGTTGGCTGATTCGGTATTAGGCCAGGGGGTACAAGGTATCTCTGATTTAATTACTATGCCGGGACTGATTAATGTTGACTTTGCGGATGTTAAGACAATTATGTCTAATGCCGGTTCCGCTTTAATGGGAATCGGTATGGCGGGCGGCGAAAATAGAGCTGCGGCTGCGGCCAGAATGGCAATTGCCTCTCCCCTTTTGGAAGTGTCAATTGAAGGAGCAAAAGGAGTGCTGTTTAACATTGTAGGTGGTTCTGATTTGTCTATGTCAGAGGTAAATGAAGCTGCACAAATTATCGCTCAGGCAGCTGATCCTGATGCCAACATCATTTTTGGAGCCACCATTAAAGATGACCAATTGGATCAGATGAAGATTTCAGTTATTGCTACAGGTTTTGATGAAACCAGAAGAAGACTGAGAGAATACATTGGAAGCGGTATTGGTTCGGTTTCCTTAGGCCAACAACCTGCTGCAGTTTGGGCTACAGATAACCAACCTATTGATGGTAGCCCAACTCCTCAAGCTGCTGCCGATAAAACAATAGAACAAGCAGAGGAAGATTTACAACGCAGTGAGGAAGATGAAGATTTAGAAATTCCTGCCTTCCTGCGTTCTAACCGCTAATAAAAACTACATAACCCACACCCGGTGTGTACTGAGTAGACACATCAGGATTATTCCAGTAAAAGATGCTTAATCTTGTCTAATTCTTTTTGATATTCAACTTGATCCTTTGTAAACTCAATAAACTTCTCTTTACTGGCAAAGAAACTTAATATTTCCTCTGTATTGATAATATTTGAAGATTGTCTTCCAATATATACAGGAAATGACGACCAAGAATAATGTGCTAACTCCTTAACATCTTTGAGTATAAAAGCTGTAATTGGATTTAGATGGATATAACGGGTTACATGAAGTAGTTGTTCGTTTGTTAAAATCCTTACTGCTTTAAACATAGATTGAAAAACAGATCCAGACCTCTTGGTTTTAGTATTGAAATATTTAGCATAACTATTCTGGAATTTTCTCATAAAAGTACTTATACCCTTTTCCCTTATCTCTTTAATGAGGAAATGCACATGATTAGGCATAAAGCAAAAGGCTAACACTTGTACAAGTTTTTGATTTTCCTTATTTAGACTTTCTAAAATTTCATTTTTAGTAGAAACTGGAAGGCGAGAAAAGTGAGAATACCGTATAGGTACATTTAGATTGTTGTAATAAGCTAATACTTCAAGTGCTCTGTGATAATACGTGTCCGAGAGATAGATAGGCTGGCGAGCAACACTCCTGTTAAATACATGATAAATTTCACCATTAACAAAAATAGTTTTGCGATAGGGCATATATTTAGATTAGATGATGAATACCTTATGTGTCAAGCTACGACACACCTGGTGTGGGTGTTTTGCTTCTGGTGTGGGTGTTTTGCTCTAACCGCTAGCCTAAAACAAGAGATTCTGCTAAAATCTAGGACATGGCTAAGTTTAAACAGGTTTCATCACAAGTTGATTTTCCGGCTCTTGAAAAAGAGTTACTGGATTTTTGGTACAGAAATGGAATTGTTGAGAAATATTTAAAAAGAAATGATTCCTCAGATAACAAATTTTCATTTTTGGATGGGCCCATTACCGCCAATAACCCAATGGGTGTACATCATGCTTGGGGCAGAACTTACAAGGATCTTTGGCAAAGATTTTTTAATATGCGGGGATTTAAACAGAGATTCCAAAATGGTTTCGACGAACAGGGTCTTTGGGTAGAAGTAGAAGTTGAGAAAGAATTAGGTCTAAAAAATAAAAAGGATATTGAAAATTTAGTGCAGGGGGATAAGTTTAAAAGTTTGGAAAAGTTTATTAACCTTTGCAAAGAGAGAGTAAAAAAATATTCTGCAGTGCAAACTGAACAATCAAAACGCCTGGGTTATTTTATGGATTGGGAGAATTCTTACCATACATCCTCTGATAAGAATAATTATTCCATTTGGAATTTTATTAAGGTTGTAAATGATAAGGGCTGGCTTTATAAAGGCTATGACAGTGTGCCTTGGTGTCCAAGGTGCGGGACAGCAATTTCTCAGCATGAAATACTAACTGAAGAGTATAAAGAGTTAACTCATGAATCAGTTTATTTCAAGCTGCCTATTGAGGGTCGGGAAAACGAATATCTTTTGGCCTGGACAACTACCCCTTGGACTATTCCGGGTAATGTGGCAGTGGCAGTCAATGAAGATGAAGAGTATGTAGCCGTACCAATACAAGCAGGAAAAGTATGGGTGATGAGAAAAGCGCTGGATAGACTGATTCAGGATGGAGTTTTGAATGATAAGGGGAATCAGGGAGATAGGGGAAGGAAGGGAAATGAGCTGGTTGGGTGGGAGTATGAAGGTCCGTTCGATCAGCTAGACGGAGTTAAAAAGTCTTTGGGTGAGTACAAACACAGAGTAGTAGCAGGCGATCCTCAAGTTTTACCAGTTAGCTCAGAAGAGGGAACAGGGTTAGTGCATGTTGCTCCTGGTGCCGGTACGGAGGATTTTCAGCTGGGTAAAAAATTAGATCTACCTGTTGTTGAGCTAATTGATGAGCAGGCCTATTATTTAGGTAATTTAGGGGAATTTAGTGAAAAAAATGCCAAACTTGATCCTCAGTTAATAATTGATTATTTGAAAAATCACGAAGGTGGAAAGTTTTTGCTGACTGCGAAAAACTATACTCATAGATATCCAACTTGCTGGAGATGCAAAACAGAATTAGTCTGGAGAGTAGTAGACGAGTGGTATATAGCGATGGATAAACCATCGAACTCAAAAAAGGGAGAAAAAACATTCAGAGAACAAATGATGGAAGTGGCTAAAAAAATTCATTGGATGCCGGAGTGGGGATTGGACAGGGAACTGGACTGGTTGAAAAACATGCATGATTGGTTAATTTCCAAAAAAAGATATTGGGGTTTAGCTTTACCGGTTTGGGAATGTAAAAAATGCGGTAATTTTGAGGTAATAGGCAACAAAGAGGAGCTAAAAGAAAAAGCTGTTGAAGGTTGGGAAAAGTTTGAAGGGAATTCTCCGCACAGGCCTTGGGTGGATGAAATAAAAATACAGTGTTCTAAGTGCAGTGAATTGGTTTCAAGAATTCCGGATGTAGGTAATCCCTGGTTAGATGCCGGAATTGTGCCTTTTTCCACCATGCCGGAGGACTTTTTCCCTGCGGATTTTGTCACTGAGGGTTTCCCCGGACAATTTAAGAACTGGTTCTACTCATTAATAGCTATGAGTACAGCTTTAAGGAATGAGAATCCTTTCAAAAACTTATTAGGCTTTGCCAATGTAGTAGATGAAAAAGGTGAGGAAATGCATAAATCCAAAGGTAATGCCATTGAATTTAATGAGGCTGCGGATAAAATTGGCGTTGATGTGATGAGGTGGCTATATGTGACACAAAATCCTGAATATAACTTAAATTTCGGCTATAAAGTAACAGATGAAATCAGAAGAAGATTTTATTTGATTTTGTGGAATACTTATAAATATTTTATTGATTATGCTTCTTTGGCTCAGTGGAATGAGAAAGTAGAGAAGGGCGAACTCAAGGTTTTAGATAGGTGGATTTTGGCTAAATTGCACAAATTGGCAATACTAATAGATAGCAGCTTAAACAAATATGATGCCATGATTGCCAGCAGGGCAATAGAGGAGTTTGTAGTAAATGATTTCTCAACTTGGTATATCAGAAGATCTAGGGATAGAGTTGGTCTGGGTTCGGACGCCTTGGATAGAAACACCGGTTTGTCGGTTATGTATCAGGTGCTGGTTAATTTAGCAAAACTACTTGCTCCGTTTACTCCTTTTATTGCTGAGGCAATATTTAAGAATCTAACAGATAAAGAAAGTGTTCATCTGGAGGAATATCCTTTAGCAGACAAAGAGTTAATTGATAATCAGCTGATAAAGAATATGGATATAGTGAGGAAAATTGCAGAGATGGGACATGCCCAAAGAAAAGAAGCAGGGATTAAGTTAAGACAACCATTGGCTTCTTTGCAATATAAATTACCAACGCAATTAGGGGAAGACTTAGAGAAAGTATTGGCTATGGAGCTTAATGTCAAAAAGGTTGAATACCAAAAGTCTTCAAAATTTGAGCCTGAAGTTACATTGGATAGAAAAATTACTCATGATTTAAAAGAGGAAGGGGATGCCAGAGATTTAATAAGACAAATTCAACAACTGCGTAAAGAAAGTAATTTAACTTTGGCAGATAAAACAAAAGTCATTTCACCAAGCTGGCCAAAAGCTTTTGAGCAGCTCATTTTAAAAAATACAGCTTCAGTTTCTATTTCAAAAGGGAATAGCCTGCAAATTTCAAAGCTTAAATGAAGCTTTTAAAATTAATTAATTTGTCTATCACTTTATCTGCTTTGCTTTTGGTTTCTGTTGGTATTTTAGTCATCTATTCTTCATCAAAAGAATTAGCCCTGCAACAATTTATTTATGCTTTGGTTGGGTTTTTATTTTTTCTGTTTCTTTCGCAAATAGATTTAGATTCATTAAAAAGACTGGTAAAGCCATTATACATTTTGACTATTCTGCTTTTGGTGACAGTATTAATAGTTGATATGGAGACCAGAGGTTCGGTCAGATGGATACCTTTGGGATTTTTCAATGTTCAACCATCAGAATTTGCAAAATTTGTCTTGATTTTACTTTTATCCGCTTTTTGGGTTAAACATGAACCTAACTGGGTCAATATATTCAAAAGTTTACTTTGGATCATGCCGATTGTGCTTTTAATATTTAAACAACCTGACTTAGGTTCATCCTTAACTTTGATAGCTATTTGGTTGGGGATGCTGTTTGCAGCCCGCATTTCATTTAAAAAAATAATTATATTATTGCTGATTGCCTTATTTTTAATACCGGCAAGCAGCCTTTTTCTGCATGATTATCAAAGGCAAAGGATTAGCGGATTTTTAATGCCCCAAGCAGACCCTTTAGGAAGGGGTTATAATTTGATTCAATCAACAATTGCTGTAGGATCGGGTCAGCTAATGGGCCGAGGGCTCGGCAGAGGCACTCAATCACGGCTGCAATTTCTACCGGAATTTAGAACGGATTTTATATTTGCCTCAATTGCGGAAGAATTAGGATTTTTGGGATCTGTGATTATATTATGTCTATATTTGTATTTACTTGTAACTTGCCTGAAAACAGTTAATCAGTTTTATAACAGATTTAATTATTTTCTGGCAATAGGTGTGTTTTCTATGCTAATCTTTCAAATTTTTGTCAATATAGGCATGAATATCGGGATATTGCCTATTACAGGAATTACTCTGCCTTTAATTTCTTATGGAGGAAGTTCTTTAATTGCGACCTTTATTTGTTTGGGTTTAATTTCTAAAGCAAAAGCTATATAGATAAAAGTTCTTCTCTGTGATAGAATCATCACCATGTTTGATTACGCGATTTGTGAAATCAACAGTAAACAATATAAGATATTGCCAAATCAACCAATCGAGGTAGATTGGCTGGCAGAAGCAGAGAAAAAAATTGAAGCCAATATTTTACTATTTTCCGAGAATGGTAAAATTAAGTTAGGCACGCCATATCTTAAGGAAAAATTAACTTTAGATTGTTTAGAAACCGTTAAAGGAACAAAAATTAGGGTAGCCAAATTCCATGCTAAGGCAAATTTCAGAAAAGTAACAGGCGCAAGGCCTAAAAGGACTAAAGTGATATATTCTGTGAAAAAGGATTGACAATTCTTTTCACGCGATGTATCTTACTAGTAACTATGGCGCATAAAAAAGGCGGATCTACAACCAAAAAAAATCGAGATTCAATTTCCAAGCGCTTGGGTGTGAAGATTTATGGCGGAGAAAAGGCAGCTTGCGGAAATATTATAGTCAGACAAAAAGGGAATAAATTTCACCCGGGATTAGGGACTAAGCAAGGGAATGACTATACAATATTTGCAGTAGAATCAGGTAGAGTTGAGTTTAGAACAAAATTGGGCAAAAACATTATTAACGTAATTAAAATTTGATAATATGGATGAGCAGATCTACGAATTAGAAATAGAACTACTTCAGCCTAATCCCCTGCAGCCACGGGGGTTAATTAGTCCGGAGTCATTATCCGAACTGGCTGAGTCAGTCAGAGCGCATGGAATTTTAGAGCCGATAGTTGTAGCAAAAACCCCGGCAGGTTACCAGATTATTGCGGGGGAAAGACGATGGAGAGCTGCAAAATTAGTGGGTTTGGGTAAAGTTCCTGTGATCATTCGGGAAACCAGCCCCCAGGGTATGTTGGAAATGGCTATTGTGGAAAATGTCCAAAGAATTGACCTAAATCCCCTGGAACGAGCTCAAGCCTATAAAAGGTTGATGGAAGAGTTTGGTTTAACCAATGCTGAAATATCAGAAAGAGTTTCCAAAAGCCCTTCGTATATTTCTAACACCATCAGACTTTTGACTTTGCCCGATGCATTAAAAGACGCTTTGATGTCCGGAGCTACTTCGGAGGGGCATGCCAGAGCTTTGTCTGCGCTGGAGGATCCTTATTTAATTATTTCCGTATACAAAGATGTTTTGAAAAGGAATTTATCTGTCAGAGGTACAGAGGAGTTGGTTAGAAGATTTAGAGCAAAGCAGGGAATCGGGCCTAAAAAAAGCGCGGATGTAATAAGTATGCATATTGTTTCAGAAGAAATTGACAGGTTGCAAGATGACTTAAGCCAGGCAATTGCCAGAAAGGCTGATAAAACGCAGGTTAAATGTTCGCAAACCGGTAAAAGAGCGAAAGTGGAATTAATGATTGAAGGCGATCCGGAAAAAACTCTGCCGATACTTACGCACATTCGCCATGCAATTGTGGGTTATTTTAATCTTAACGAGTAAAATTACAGGTTTTGTAAAAGACCCATGCTTTGCAAAGGCCAGTATCTGAAAAAGGCTTTGCCAACAATTTCCTCTTTAGTAATCGGTCCCCATTCCCGGGAATCGGACGAATGATTACGGTTATCTCCTATCACAAAATATTGATTAACACCCATGGTGATTGGGGCACCATTTGTTGGCAGATAAGTTCCTCCTTTGGTAGGAGTATCGGGCGGCAGATAGGTTTCTTCTTTAGCGCCGCCATTTACAAAAACTTTATTGTTTTCAATTTTGACAGTGTCACCGGGCAGAGCAATAATTCTTTTGATAAAATCCTGGGATTCATCTTTGGGATTTTTTAAAACGATGATATCTTCCTTTTTTGGATTGTTCAGTTTATAACTTACTTTTTCTGTGATTAAATAATCTCCGTTATGCATGGTAGGAAACATGGAATTGCCGGAAACTTTATGAAACTGGGCCACAAAAAGATAAATAAGAGCAAAAATAGCGCCAAAGACGACCAATGTCTCTATAAAATCTATTATATGAGAGCCGAAATTTTCAAAAATCCCCTTTGGCTGGGGGGCATTTCCATAAAGAATATTAGGATCCACATCCTATATTATCTCAAAGGATCAAGTTGAGATGCAAGAGGTATGATGCTAGAATAGAAGCAAATAGCTGGACTTGTAGCTCAGTTGGTTAGAGCGCTTCGTTCACATCGAAGAGGTCCTCCGTCCGAGCCGGAGCAAGTCCACCATCTTTTATGAAACAAGTTATTGCAGCACTGCTAATAATAATTACTATAATTAGTCTGATTGTAATTGCTTTTACCATCAATCAAGTAGGGGAAGAAGAGCGTAGGCTCAGAGTTGACCTGCAGTATCGTTCAACCCTTCTTGCCGAAAGCTTGAAAGAAACCGTTGAACCAAACTTCATCAACAAATCGGAAAAATATTTGCAGGATGTGGTAGAGAGATTTGCCAATAAAGAAAGATTTGCAGGACTTGGAATCTACGATAATAAAAATAATGTCATTGCGCTTTCTTCTACCATTCCTGAGGCATCTTCGGCGGCTCTTAATGTAGTTGCCAATGCCATGGATGCGGATAAAGCAAATGGAGATTTCCAAAACTTTGACAACAATAAATTTTACTTGCTGGCAATACCCTTGCATGATGACAAGAGTGTAGTTGGAGCTTTGATGGTGGTACAAAACGCCAGCTATATTGACGATCGTTTGAATGAGATATGGAGAAATAACCTGATTAGACTGGTAATTCAGGCATCCTTATTGTCTTTTGCTACTCTTCTTTTGATTCGCTGGATCATTTATGTGCCAATCCGTGGTTTGGTGGAAACGCTGAAATTAGCAAGAATGGGTGGGGTGGAGCGGTCTCCTAAAGGTTTAACAAGCTCATTTTTCTTTAGACCTTTGGTTAAAGAAATTTCCAATATAAGAAGCAGTTTAATAGAGGCGCGAACTTCTGCCAGTGAAGAAGCCAGGATGAGGCTGGAGCAATTAGATTCGCCATGGACTGCGGAAAGACTCAAAGAGTTTGTGAAAGATCTCTTAAAGGGAAGGAGTATTTTTATGGTTTCTAACAGAGAACCTTATGTCCACACAAAAAACGGAGGAAGAATCAGTTACTACTTTCCGGCCAGTGGTATGGCAACGGCAATTGAACCTGTGATGCGTTCCTGCGGCGGAGTTTGGATTGCCTATGGCAGCGGTGATGCCGATAAATTAGTGGTTGATAGGTTTAACAGAATTAAAGTTCCACCGGATGAGCCAAAATATACTCTCAGGCGCGTCTGGCTGACTGAAGAAGAAGAAAAAGGTTACTATGATGGTTTTTCCAATGAGGGATTATGGCCTCTTTGCCATATAGCCCACAACAGGCCTATCTTTAGAAAAGAGGATTGGGAGGAGTATAAAAAAGTTAATCAAAAATTTGCCGATGCTATACTTTCCGAAATAAAAAATCAGGATAGGCCGATTGTTTTAATTCAGGATTTTCATCTATCTTTAGTTCCGAAGATGGTTAAAATGCAAAGGCACGGTGCTGTCATAGGAATTTTTTGGCATATTCCCTGGCCGAATCCGGAAGCTTTTAGTATTTGCCCATGGAAAAAAGAAATTTTAGACGGCATGCTGGGAGCTGATCTGGCAGGGTTTCAGACGCAACTTCATTGCAATAATTTTATTGAAACAGTAAGCAGGGAGCTTGAGTCTTTAATAGATTTTGAGCAATTCACAATTACCAGAAACAATCACATTTCCTATATCAAACCATTTCCGATTAGTATTTCTTTTCCCAACGGCTTTGATAAACGAGCAGATGCGGATGCTAAATTGGAAAAAGATGAATTGTTAAAGACATTGGGAATCAAGACAAAATACATCTGCGTGGGGATTGACCGGCTGGATTATACAAAAGGCATACCCGAACGATTAAAAGGAATAGAGATTTTTCTTCATAACAATCCGTCTTATCAGGGCAATTTTACCTTTATCCAAATTGCTGCCCCGAGCAGAACCAAAGTTAAAAAATACAGGGATTTTGCGCTTGAGGTAGAAAAAGAGGTAGAAAGAATTAATGCTTTATTTAAGATAAAAAATTGGAAGCCAATTATACTTTTGGAAAGACACCATAGCCATACAGAAATCCAGAAATTTTACCGTGCAACAGATGTTTGTCTGGTGACTTCTTTACATGATGGGATGAATTTGGTGGCAAAAGAATTTGTGGCGTCGAGGTATGATGAAAAAGGAGTCTTAATTTTAAGCCAATATACCGGCGCGTCAAGGGAGTTAAGAGACGCATTGATTGTAAACCCATATAACGGCGAGCAAACAGCCCAAGCCGTAAAGGAGGCTTTGGAAATGACGCCAAAGGAACAAATAAAAAGGATGCGCAGCATGAGAGAAACCCTCAAAAATTATAATGTTTACCGCTGGTCGGCTGAACTTTTAAAGACGATAGTCAATTTAGGGTAATGAAAAACAAAGATTTTTATCAGTTACTTAAAAAAAATAGGAGGGAGACCAATGGCTTTCAATATACCGTGCCTGCTCCCGGCGCTTACCCTTATCAGTGGTTATGGGATTCTTGTTTTCACGCTATTATTTTGACTCATTATAAAATAAATGATGCAAAAAATGAGATTGTATCTCTTTTATCAAAACAGTTTGAAAATGGTATGATCCCGCATATTATTTACTGGGATAAGAAATTGCCGGGAAGTTTTCCCAGGATTATCTGGGGGAAAAATCATACCAGCACTATTACTCAACCGCCAATGCTTGCTTATGCTGTCTGGCAAATTTTCCAAAAGGATAAAGACAGCTTATTTGTTAAAAAGGTTTATTCTAACTTGTATCATTTCTACAGATACTTATTGACTGAGCGGGATCCTCATACAAATCATTTGATCGGGATTATGAATCCGGATGAGTCAGGTGAGGATAACTCACCCAGATTTGATTTTGCTTTAAATTTGCCGCCAAATCACACTCTAAAAGAGAATACTAAAAAAAGGATGCATTTAGTTAAGCAAAATATAGAATGCCATTTTGATGCGCCTTTTTGCATGAGGAATTTTTTCTGGGTTAAAGACGTACCTTTTAATGTAATAATGGTAGAGAATTTAAGGTTACTGGTCCAGCTTGCTACAAGTTTAGGTTATTCGGAGGATGCTAAATTTTTTGATGAACAAAGAGAGAAAATAATTGAGGCTATGAAAAAATTTATGTATGAGGACGATCTTTTTTGGTCTACTTTTGGGGAAGATTACCAGAAAATAAAGATTAAAACATGGGCTATTTTTGCTCCTCTTTTTGCTAAAATCTTAAATCAAAAGCAGGCACAAAACTTGGTTGAAAAACATCTGCTTAATCCAAAGGAATTTTGGACAGAGTTTCCGGTTCCAACCACCTCTTTAGATGAACCCTCTTTTGACCCTTCAGGTTATTGGAGAGGGCCTACCTGGATAGGGACTAATTGGTTTATATATAAGGGGTTACAAAATTACGGTTTTAATAGTATAGCAGAAGAGATTAAGAGATCTTCCGTAAATTTGCTGCAAAAATCAGGTTTTCGTGAGTATTTTAATCCTCAAACAGGAGAAGGTTTAGGAGCTATGCAATTTAGCTGGTGTGGACTTGTTGCAGATATGGACTAACCTGGTACAATTTATTAATGCTACCGATTTTACGGCAGGCTTCCTGGTTAGCTTTAGCCCAAGTTATAATCAGATTAATAGGTTTTTTCTATACCATCTTTTTAGCCAGAAATTTGGCGATTGCTGAGTTTGGGCTTTATTCTGTGGCTTTAGCTTATTTTTCCTTAATCTCCACTATTTCTGACTTTGGTTTTAACAGATTTTTAATCAGAGAAATTGCTAAAGATCATCTTAGGATATCCGGATTAGTATTTAATGTCACGCTTTTGAGATTAACTCTCTCCAGTTGTCTTTTTGGAATCTTTGCCGTGATTTTATATATATTGGACCCTGACAAATTTAGGGTGAGCGTGAGTTTGTTAATGGTTCTGGCAGTTGTTCCTCAAGCTGTGGCGCTAACTTTAGACGGGTTATTTGTAGCTTTAAAAAGATTACAGCTTTCTGCTTTATCTTTAGTATTTTTGTCTATTTTTACCTCACTTATCGGTTACTTTTTAGTTTCTTCCGGTTTTGGACCAACTGGCACAGCCGTTGCTTTAATCTTGGGACAACTTGGGTATCTGCTAATAATTATTCTTATACTGCCTACCCAAAAAATTAATTTACTATCCGAAATTAATTTTAAAACCATCAGAGAAATTACTTTGGGGTCATTGCCTTATGGTCTTTTGGGGATATTAGGTATGCTTTATTTTAGGATAGATACTATCTTGCTTTCTTATATAAAAGGGAATTTTGATACAGGTATATATTCTGCGGCATATAAATTTTTAGAAGCAGCTGTTTTTATACCATCTGCATTATCAACAGCGCTTTTTCCTGTTGTAGCCAAACTATATTTGGATGATAAATCCAAGATTAAATCAGTTTATTTTAAAAGTTTTAAGGCGATGGTTTTATTAGGAATTGTCGTGGCAGTAGGGTATTTACTGGTCTTGCCCCAAATTATACAAATTTTTTTACCAAACTATCTTTCTTCTATTGAAGCTTTGAGGATTTTGGCTTTATCTTTACCATTTATTTTTGTTCATGTGCCGGGAGCGCAGATTTTACTTTCTACGGATAAATATTTAAAACCTATTATTTTACTTTCTATACTTACCTTATCTTTTAACGTAATTTTAAATTTATTATTTATTCCAAAATATGGATTCATTGCTGCTTCTTGGATAACTGTGGCATCAGAAGTGCTGAGTTTTTTGGTGTTCTTCCAACTGCTTAGAGTCAAGGTGTTTAAATGAGTACTTTAGTTTCTGTAATTATCCCAAATTGGAATGGTAAGCAGTTATTGAAAAAATGTTTACCTTCTTTACAAAAGCAAACCTTTAAGGATTTTGAGGTGATTGTTGTGGATAATGGCTCACTTGATAAATCAGTAGATTATGTTACAAAGTTTTTCCCGGAATTTAAAGTTATTAAACTGGATAAGAATTATGGTTTTGCAAAAGCTGTAAATAGCGGCATTCAAAATAGCAAATCCAAATACCTCTTTTTGTTAAATAATGATACTGCAGTAGAGGAGAATGGTTTAAGTTGTTTGGTGGCGGCAGCAAACCAGCATAAGGATGCAGGTTTTATTGCAGCCAGAGTCCGCAATTTTTATAGGAGAGATAGGATAGATTCGGCAGGGGATATTATTGATGTAGCAGGACATGCATATAATTTAGGGATGGGGGAGAAGGACGGACCAAAGTTTAGTAAGGCGGGCTATGTATTTATGGTCACTGCCGGAGGGGGTTTATTTAAAAGGGAAGTGTTTAATAAAGTAGGTTTATTTGATGAGGATTTTAATACCTATATGGAGGATGTGGATTTGTGTTTACGGGCACAACTTCAGGGTTTTAAAGGTTGGTATCAACCCAAAGCAATAATCTATCATATGCATAAAGCAACTTCTTTAAGGATTAGACCAATGATGGAGTATTGGCAGTTTAGGAATATGACCCAGATGATTATTAAAGATTTCCCTAGAAGATTATTCTTGACAAATCTTAACTGGTTAAAAATTATTTTAGTCAATATTAATACTATTTTTTGGATGATAAAACAGGGGTTGTTTTGGCAGGGGATAGGGGCAGATCTTTATATCCTCTCTCACCTCCCTGCCCTACTGAAAAAAAGAGCCCGGATACAAAAAAATAAAGTGGTGGATGATGATTATATTATTAAAAATGTCAGAGAAAAAAGAATTACTTTTTTTGGCCTTTTAAAACCGGGACTCTAGCGGCAATCAGTATAATCCATAAAAAGATAAAGGGATAAAACAAATTATTAATAAAAAAGCTTTGGGCAAGCAGTCCTACTAATCCGGAGATTAATACTAAGCCATAAGGATTTGTTTTATTTTTCCAGCCTGTTAAAAACAGAGAGAACAAAAAGAAAATATAAGTAATGAGTCCGATAACACCGGTGGTTGAGGCAACATGTAATAAGCTTGAATCATTAGAGGTGGCTCCCCTGCTTTGTAAAAATTGGTCATTTGCTAAATTGTTTTGTTTTAAAGCAAATTTATAAGCATTAAATCCAGTTCCCAAAATGGGGTGGTGTTGAAAAAGGGTTAACCCCTGCTGCCACGTTCCTAGCCTGTTTTCTGCCGATTTAGCTTTATCAACTCCCCTAGGTTCAGCCACAGCTTTTTGATAAATATTAAAACCTGTCAGTAATATAACAAAAAGAAGGAGGGTGACGAAAATTTGTTTAACTGATTTTTTGCATAGAGAAAAAGTGGAAAAAGTGAGTAAAAAAGATAAATAAGAGCCTCTGGAAAAAGTAGTCAGTAATGCTATAAAAATAATTAGCAGAGAATATTTTTTGAGCGCGGGCGAAATTTTTGTATTAAAAGTTGTTAAAAGTGATAAGACTAAAAAAGCGCCCAGGAAATTTGGATCTAATAATGTAGAAACTGCTCTAAAATAATGAGGGTCCCAAAGATCTTTTTGCAAAAATCTTAAATCAGGAACAAAAATAAATTGCAAAATTCCTATTATTGATAAACTCAAGGATGAATAACAAACTATTTGCGGAATTTGATCCTTGAGTTTAGGAAAAGCTTCCAGATAAATTAACCATCCCAAAATAATATAAAACAATAATCTTAACGTGTAAGAAACGCTAATTAAATATTGACTCAGATTTAAAGACAGGGGAGTGATAGCAAGTGAAATTAGGCAAACGGTAATAAAAAACAGGGCTGTTTTAATAAAAAAAGGCGGGCTTTTTAATCTTAGTTTAAGTTTAATTAATCCAAAAAATACTAAGGATATTACTGTAAAGTCTAATACGGTTAAGCCGCCTTGGGGCAGCAGTGGAATTTTAATTAATTGACCGGACAAAATTGCCAGTGTTAGAATCAGAGTTACAAAACTCATATCGTGAAATTATATCCTAGTGTAAACATTATTTTCATTGTTTGGTTAGTATGCCTGTTATTTATTTCTTTCTTAGGTTTTTCTACCTTACCACATTCACAAAGATTTAGTAATAATTTTTTCGAGTCTTTTTCCAACTGGGATGGGGGACACTTTTTAGGAATTGCCCAAAAAGGTTATCAGCAAAATTTTCAGTATGCTTTTTTCCCACTCTTTCCACTTGCTGTAAAATTCCTAACTAATTTTACGGGCAATTTTTTATTATCTGCTGTTTTAATCAGCTTATTCTCTTTTTATTTTGGATTGCAAATTTTGTATAAATTAATTGCACGGGATTTTGATAAAAAAATTGCACAAAAGGCTATAGCTGTCTTAGTTTTTTTTCCAACATCTTTTTATTTCCTAACAGCTTATTCGGAAGGACTATTTTTTCTGCTGGTGGTACTCGCTTTTTATTTCTTAAGGTCTAATAAATTATTTTTGGCAACAATTTTTGCAAGCTTGGCATCCGGCACAAGGCTGGCGGGACTCGCAGTAGTGTTGGCTTTAATATTGGAAGTACAATTAACAGCTGGAATCAATAAGAAAAATTGGTTTGTGTTGCTTTCTCCTTTAGGGTTTATAGTTTATGCTTACTTTTTACTAAATCTAACTGCAGACCCTTTGTATTTTATTACAGCAGAAAAACATTGGCAAAGACAATTGGCAGTACCTATATTTGGATTTTGGGATGCCATAAAAAATATTACTATTCCGGGATTTTTGACTTCTAATTTCAGTACGAGTTTAGACTTACTATTTGCAATTTTTGGATTAGGTTTGACAATTAGAAGTTTTAGATTTTTACCTATTTCTTATTCTGTTTACGCTTCTGTCTCCATAGCTTTGCCCCTTTTTACCCCCACTTTGTCTTCAATGCCAAGATTTGTATTACCGATTTTTCCTATATTTATTCTTTTGGGACTTGTGAAAAGTAATTTTTTAAATCTTTTTTATCAGGTTATTTCTTTATTGCTTCTGTCTTTTTTTACAATACTTTTTTTCAATGGTTTTTGGGTAGCCTGAAAGTCCTGGGTTCATCGAAGGATTAAGGATTATATATAATTTTTCTTGAGATTTCCGTAATATTTAAGGTTTTGCCGACTGCTTTAATATTAAAGTTATTATCGCCATCATTTAAAGGTTGCTCGGTATTAAAGTTTCCATCTTTGTCTATAATAATCCGGCTGTCATTGATAAAAATTTCATTATCAGGATCTGTTTTGCCGGAGAATTTTACCTTTTTATCTCCTTGAATTACCCTATTGTCTTCCGGCTCGTTTAATATTAAATTGGGTTTTTGATTATCATAAATAAGTTTAATGAGTTTTGAAGGCAGACTTTCTGTATTATCCCAATCTATAGTTTTGGCATAAATATTATTTGTTCCTAAATTTAAATCAACATTTTCAAAAGTGAAGTTTCCGTTGTCTTCTGTTTCTATGGTTTGTTTTTCCTTGTCATCAATATAAAGTTTCACTTTAGATTTAGGAGTAGAATATCCTTTAATATTAATTTGAGCGCTATTAGTTGCTTCATAAGGAATATTTAATATCGGGGGAGCCAATGTGGCATTGGTTTTGGGGGCAGTTATAACTTTTGGTGAAGGATTAACAATATTTTTAACTAAACCGAGACTATTTATGAAAAAAGGGAGAACCCAGGTAATTGTGGCATATAAAAGCAAGGCAATTAAACTTAAGGTTATGATAAAATTTCTTTTGCTGTTTTGGGTCAATCTCCTGGTAGATCTTCTGTTTTTGTATCTATATGCCATATTCCTTAACCTAGATTACCATGAATTTGGTAAAATATCACCTGTGATATAGGCGGGGTTAGTACACCGGTAGTATGCTACCTTCCCAAGGTGGAGAAGCGAGTCCGATTCTCGTACCCCGCTCCCAGTCCCGAGTTGGCGGGTCCGCCCGTAGGGCGGACCATTGATTTAGAGCTTCGGAGTAAACTATTTTGTCGGTGAGTTTAAGGTTCGAGCCGAAGATTTTTAATGCAAGTACCTTTTTCTCCTCTAGGTTGTTGTTTCTTGCGATATTAGCCGCCGCGGCGGCTTCCATAATCCATTGTTTCATTGGTTCGAGCCAAGCATTTTGTGTTTGTTGGAACTTGAGGACTTGTTCCTCAAGTTTTTTCTTTTGAGATAAAAGCTCTGACTTTTTAGTAAGGTAAATATCTCTTTCAATATCCTGTTCAAGGTATGAATCAAGGAGCCTTTGCAACTTCTCATTAATAGCTTTTATCTCACTTTGCTTTTCTCCAACAAACGCATGGCAGGATTGGGCAACATCTTTTTCTTCTAAAGATAACCTTAATAACATTTTATCTACCCAATCCTGTCTCAAAGAAACTGTGGCTATTTCATTGGATAGTTGCCGATCAAGTTCTTCCTGTCGGATAAAAGCCTGACTACAGGATTTTGATTTGGACTTTTTCGTACATCTGTAATACATATAAGTGGCATATTGGTTGGTAGATTTAATAAGTTTAGTTTTAGTTTCACCTGTTATCATCATGCCACATTCACCACAGCGAAAAAGTCCTAGGTATGGTTTAGGAATACGCTCAATATTAGCTTTAGACCAAGGCTTACTCCTTTGATGTAGAGCTACTTGAACCAAGTCCCACAGTTTCTTTGTTATGATTGGCGAATGTACCCCTTCGTGGATCTCGCCTTTAAATTTAAAATGGCCATAGTAAAAGGTGTTAGACAATATCCAGCTGATTTTATCCTTAAGAGGTTTACCTCCACTGGTAGTAATGCCATTTTTAGCCAAAAAGCCATACATTTCCTTTAAAGTAAATTTTCCAGTGGAAAATTTCTCAAAAACTTCCTTGATAAAAGGAGATTTCTTTTTATCAACTACAATAATCTTCCTTCTATCAGCAGTTAAGATATTTTTATAGCCAATTGGAGCTAAACCTGGCATTTCTCCTCTTTTGACTTTTTGGCGCAGTCCTCTTTTAGTATTTTCTGATAGAGAGTCCACGAAGTATTTACTTTGCACAAACGCCATGCTAAGCATAAATTTCCCTTGAGGAGTTGCTTCAAACCAGAATTGGGGAAATTTCAAGTATTTAATTTTGCCAAGGTCAACAAGGTAGATTATTTTACCTCCATCTACACTATTGCGAGCAAGTCTATCCGGATGCCAAGCGAGAATACCAGAAGCCTCATCCTTCTCTAACCGCTCAACCATAGTATTAAATACTGCACGACCCGGAACCTTAGCCGTTTTTGCCTCTGTAAACTCCTCTACAATGTTTATTCCTTCTCGCTTGGCAAACTCGCGAAGCTCTAACAACTGATCCGGAATAGACCTCATCTGCTTATCCTCTACGTCAGTAGACTTGCGAGCATATAAAAAGAATTTTTGTTGATTATTAATGGCAGTTTGTTCCATAAAAGTAAAATAATTAAAGCCAACTAAGCAAACCAAAGCTAAAGTGGTATAAGGTGTGAGAAGGAATTCACTTCCTTCTCACCATTTCCACTTTAAAGGGCACCCTGGTTGAACTCAACTCGATTGCTCTCGTTGTCCAAGATGCCCATTAAAAAAAGCAATCGGAAAAGTTGAGTTCGCTATCAATATACAAACTGCCAGCAGAAAAAACAAGTAGCAAAAATTCTAAAATAATCGTTTGTGCAAAGTTTCCCCGCCACAGCGGGGAATTTAAATTCTGAAACAATTACTAATAATAAATATCGCAAGTGGGTTTGAAGCCTTAAAAAGGTACTTGCAGTTAATTAAAATCTTTCGGCTTGCTTTTTCTCACCGACAAAATAGTTTACTCTGAAGCTCTAAATCAATGGTCCGCCCTACGGGCGGACCCGCCAACTCGGGACTGGGAGCAGATATACTCCTTCGCTCGAAACCATTTTACCAAAAATTACTAACGCTTCATAGTGCGACTCGCTCAGAAAAGTTGCAGCAGAAAAAGGGGTTTAAGGGGAAAATGAATGCTGCAACTTTCTTCGCTAATTAACATTTACGTCGCCAACCTCAATCTGTTCCCAACCTAGATCTAAATCCCAACCTCTAAACATTACCCAACCAAAACAAATCGCATTCGTTGTCGCTGCTCATCCCTCGCTTCGCTCGGGATTCGCTTTAAAATCCATCAGCGTTGGAAATTTTCGCACTTTTTGAATACAACTACCGTATAAGTGATGGTACTGTATAGGCATAGCTGATATAATACAAAAAGTGAACTCTGCAGAGATTTTTAACTCAACTAAGATTAAAGGAATAACAGGTTCGCCTCCGCCAGAAATTAAAGGTATCACTCAAGATAGCAGAAAAGTAGAAGAGGGCTTTTTATTTGTTGCCATACCAGGTAGCCAGCTAGATGGTGCAAGTTTTATACCTCATGCATTAGAGAAGGGAGCTTATGGAGTGGTAGTAGAAAAGGATTTAGACGTAACCGCCCCGTTTGTTATTAAAGTGGAGAGTCCGAGAGCTGCCTTAGCAGATCTTTCATCAGCATTTTATGGTAGACCATCAGAAAAACTAAAAGTAGTTGGGGTTACAGGTACAGATGGTAAGACTACGACAACTCATCTTATCCGACATTTACTACTTGAAGCAGGATGGCAAGTTGGGGTTCTAAACACTGTTTATCTAGGCTGGAATAAATCAGAAGAAAAAAGTCCTTTCTCAAACACAACACCGGGTTCAACAGAGGTACAATCTTTCTTGGCCGATGTAGTCTCACGAGCTATTTTAGAGCCTCCCAAAGCTGCAGTATTGGAGGTTAGTTCACATGCTATTGCTCTTGATCGAGTACGAGCTGTTGAGTTTGATGCAGCAGTTTTTACGAATTTAACGCCCGAACATTTAGAGTTTCATCATACTTTTGAAGAGTATAGGGAAGCAAAGACCCAACTTTTTGCACAATTAGGACATGGAGTAAAGAATACGCCAAAGTTTGGAGTAATTAATGCAGATGATTTGAATGCCGGATATTTCCGATCAGCCTGTTCTGTTCCTATAATAGATTACGGAATGGCCAGTGACTGTAGAGTAAGAGGAGAAATTGTTTCAATATCGCCGTCTGGTACAGAGTTTAAATTTATTGTAGATGATGAGGAATACCAGACATTTACTAAACTTCCCGGCAGGTTTAATATTTCCAACTGGCTTGCCGGTTTAAGCGTAGCTCATGGATTTGGTTTAGACTTGGATAGTTTGGTAAGTAAAATTCCCTATATAGAATCTGTCAAAGGAAGAATGATGGAGATTCAAGAGGGCCAACCTTTTAGAGTAATCGTAGATTTTGCTCATACTCCAGGGGCCTTAAGAACAGTCGTAAATAATATTAAAGAGCAAAACCCGAATCGTCTCGCAGTAATAATTGGTCATGCGGGGGGTAGAGATCCTAATAACCGCCCGGAATTAGCTCGGGCAGCCGAAGGAGGAGATTTTATATTTTTAACTATGGATGATCCATGTGATGAAGATCCTATTGAGATTGCTAAAATTATGGCAGATGCTTTGCGCGCTGATGGTAAGAGGGAATCTTTAGATTTCAGGGTTGTAGTGGATCGGAAAGAGGCAATCAGAGAAGCACTCTTTTGGGCAAAGCCTCAAGACTTGGTTTTGATCGCCGGAAGAGGTCATGAAAGCTACTTACCAATCGGAGATATAAATCTTCCATTTGATGATGTGCTTGTTGCCAAAGAGTTACTTACCGGAATGGGTTATAGTAATTGACAATCATATTGTTTTTTGTTAGGATTGTTTTACAATATCCTGCTCCTATAAAATGAAGGAACAAAATTTGTACACACCTGAACAACTGTAGCAGATTTGCCATAGCCAACTTGAGGCTAAGATAAAGTTCGGATTTCACACAAGACTTGATGTTAGCGAGAATAGTTTCAGGCAAAGTTACAGCGATACCATCAATGATATTGTATCAGGAGATCATTACTCTGATGGATTGCCAACACTGGTTGAACCAAGAATTCCATTTTTTGAACAAGCACAACTTTTAGGCATTACTGTTGATCCGGCTGTATTTTATACGCCAATTTGCGAGAGAGGGCGAAAACCATATGGAGTATGGCTTAAAGTAGTCGGCAGGGAAGATGAATTAGTCAAGCAAGGACTACATTTTGATAAAGTAGCCGAAAGACTTCCGTCTCATCTCAGGCCGGCAACCCATTATGAAGGGATAAATGCCGACATTGAAGTATTATTGAAGCATATTTTCGTTCTTTTTCCTGGTGGCGCTTATGAACAAATTCCTGGTATGATTAGCGGCATAAGAAAGGCACGCACGCTTGCTTTAGAGAGATTTCTTGGTGTTCCTAGGGTTAGTCACTACTACACTGACTTCTATGATAGTTTAGGAGGATTATTAACTGCATATAAATAATTACTAGAAATTGCGGAAAGAGAATATGAGAAGAGAAACAGAGACTACAGATTACTTACATAGGCTTGCTCAAGCAGAGGCTTTGGAACAAGCAGGAATTAATCCTTACCCTGCAGAACCGCCTCACATTACCCATTTAACTGCTCAATTAATAGCAGGCTATGAAATATTAAGGGGTAGTTCTGTCAGTATTGCAGGCAGGATGCTTCCTAAAAGAGTTCATGGTGGTATATCGTTTGCTCATATTGAAGATGGTTCTGGGAGCATTCAAGCAGTTTTATCAAAGGATCAATTGCAAGATCGTTATGAGTTGATAAGAGATAATTTCGAAGAGGGTGATTTTATCGGGGTTAGGGGTATACTAGAGAAAACCAAAACTGGTGAAATTTCAGTATGGGCAGATGATGTAGGGATGCTTACCAAAGCATTAAGATTTCCGCCGATCGAAGTTACTAGTGCTGAAACTCAACAACGTCAGAGGTATTTACACACGCTCGTTGACGTCGAAGCAAGACAACGATTTAGGATTCGCTCTCAAATCGTACAGTCAATGAGGGAATATTTTATTAATAAACTTGGTTGCCTTGAGGTGGAAACTCCTATTTTAGACTCAACCTATGGTGGAGCCGAGGCGAGACCATTTACAACCCATCATAGAGCACTGGATACAGATTTTTATCTTCGTATAGCCAACGAGCTTTATCTAAAAAGATATACAGTAGGAGGTTACTATGAGGGAGTGTTTGAATTTTCGCGAGATTTTCGTAATGAAGGAATGGATCGCACTCACAACCCGGAGTTTACTCAAGTAGAATTATATAAGCCTTTTTGGGACTACTACAATATGATGGATATGGCGGAAGATTTAATGGTGGGACTAGTTAAAAAAAACACAGGCACAACCAAGCTTCCTTTCGGAGATCAAGTAGTGGATTATTCAAGACCCTGGAGAAGACTTACCATTTATGATGGTCTTCGTCAAAAATTAGGCATTGAACCCACTACGATCTCGGATACTGAGTTAACAAGCTTAACCCATAATTATGGAGTAGAAGATGCGCAAACCAGGGGAGATATGATGCTTAAACTTTTTGAAGCTTTATGGGAGAAGGAGTTGATTCAACCGACATTTGTTATGGATTACCCGACAGATACAAGTGCTTTAACTAAAAGACACAGGAATGATCCAAACCTTACGGAAAGATTCGAACTTTTTGCAGGCGGAATGGAAACTATGAATTGTTATACCGAATTAAATGATCCAAGAGACCAAAGGAAAAGATTTGAAGCGGAAAAGGCAAAAAAAGATGCAGGCGATCAGGAAGCGATGCCGTTTGATGAAGATTTTATTTTGGCGCAAGAGTACGGTATGCCTCAACAGGCAGGTATTGGTATCTCAATCGATCGTTGGACAATGTTGATCACAAATACTAACCATATTCGTCAAGTACTCTATTTCCCAACTTTAAGGCCTAAATGATAATGATTGACAAAAGAATAAAATTCTGTAATAATCTGATTACAATTATGAATAACACCCTTTGTCTAGTCACTGGTAGTAAAAAAGCAAAGAAACCTATCAATGGAGGGGTTCTATTGGCGTAGTTTAAAATCTTAAAACCGCCATAAGGAATACCCCTCACAAGAGGGGTTTTTTTATAGCAAAATTGCAAAAAGAGAAAGACAAACTTTATGAATAAAGAAGCAGAGACAAAGATATTACAAGGACAAATAGCCCATCTCACTAGAAGGATGTCAGATATTCTCCAAATTGTGCCTGATGGAGCAAGTGTGGCAATAGAGGGTACTCCTATTTATCTTGATAGACCTTGGGCTGATGAGCATTCCTTAGGTTATAACCACCTTCTTTCTACAGGCAGAGAGTTTTTATTACAAAGATCATGCAGAGTTGAACATGCTGTTTTATTAGATGATTATTCAGTTGAGACAGTGAATGGTGTATCAGAATATCTTTCCAGAATCGGGCCACCAATCGACCGAGTTGAATGGGAATCATCTCTTATTCCTAGAGCAGAAGAGTTGATGGCTGAAATATCACATAACGGATTAGTAAGGCATGATGGTAGACATATTCCTCTAACTACTCCTTCCGGAAAATATGCCTGTGCCCTTCTAGATGTAGTTTTTCAAGAAACAAAAATGGTTGATTATAACATTATCATTCATCCTATTGAATTTAGTCACGAACAAGAAGAAATGAGGATTATATTACAAACAGCTAAAGGTGGTTTATTGCCATTCACACTTTTAAATGTCTTTTTTAAAAATGGAACAATCAATAAAGTTTATGTAACTTCACCAGAAGGGAGGACAAATCGTGTTGGACTATAGTTTATATCAAGCATGTCAAAATAAGTTCTTGATATTTGAGCTAAAAGAAAATCTTGATTGGCAAAATAATCGAAATTTAAGAAATACCTTCACTCGCTTAGGTAAAAAAAATAATGTTGACAGTGTTTTAGTTTTGAAAGGTAACCCACGGAGATTTTATCAGCAAGGTTATCACTATGAGATGTATGTTTTTGAGCCAAAGGGTGGAAGTAATAATGGTTTGGCTGGTGGAATTTCTACTATGTGTGGTAATGGTGTAAGGGCAGTTGCAGCTTTCATCCAAAAACAGTTCCCGGATACAGTTGAAGCCAGAATTATGACATTGAGTGGTTTAAGGACTGTTGAAATTGATGGAAGTTTATACACTGTTCATATGGGAGAGTTTACCTACCATGCTGAGGATTTATCCAAATATGTTAATACAACTCTAGTGTTATCAAATAAGGATGGCAATTTTTTAGACTCTCCGATTCCGGAAAGTATTTTAAAAGACTTATCTCGGTTTACCAATAGTACTACTTGGAGTATTGGTTTAAATGGTAATAGGGAAGGAAAAAGTATAGACGGAGAACCTCATGTGGTATTGGAAGTTCCAGGCAATCAAGGTGATATAGAGCAACTTAGGAAGTTGGCAGTAGAAACAGGTCCAATCATAACTAAAAATTTAACATGCTTCCCTAAGGAAATAAATGCCAACTTCATATTTATTGGTAAAGAAAATGGAGAATCTGTTGAAATTATGAATTGTACCCATGAAAGAAATTTAGGTAATGATGCCTACCATAGTGTTACTCCAGCTTGTGGTACCGGGTCAACGGTGGCGGGTGGTTTTATGTTGGAGAGATATCCTCGGGCAAGATCAGTTTTGGTCCATTGTACAGGAGGAGATTTGATAATTTCTAAATCTCGTTCAGGTCAAGAGTTATTATTGAAAGGCCCGGCAGAGGAAGTTAAGTGAATATTGAAGTACCTCTATTTGTTTATGGAACATTGAAAAAGGGTGGAAAGTGGCACCATCTCATTGCAAACGAAGTATTTTTAGATCAAGATGCTGTGCATGGTGAAATGTATTTGGAGAAAGGAAGATTTTATCCTATTCTTTATACTGGGAACGATATAATCAAAGGGGAGACTTATATAGTTAGAGAAAGCGTTTATCAAAGAGTACTAATTTTGGAATCGGATGCTGACTATGATATAAAAACTGCACGGGCTATAAGCGGGCGTGAAGTTCGTGTATTCTTTTTTAAAGATGAATCTCAAAAGGATCCCGAGAAACGAATAGTTGAGTTTCATGCTGAAGAGTACTTCAAAAGATGGTTGGATGTGACTCCCAGAAACTCTGAAAGCTATCTTTTTTGGCTAGAATGGGGTGGGACTAAATCAGAATAATACTTTTTTAATCTTCTATTCCACGGATAAATGATTTAATATTATTTGCTAACAGTTCCGTATTATAACCACCTTCTTGGATAAATACTGTTGGTAAACCTAACTCCATAATCCTTCTAGATATTTGTTCATAATAAGGAGTAGTAAGCTTAAAATCACCTATTGGGTCTGCTTCATGAGTGTCGTAACCAATGGGTACTACAAGATAATCAACACGTAAATCGTCAACCTGTCTTAGAACTTTATTCAGCACACGATCATATTCTTGATTTGTAATGTCTGGACCTAAGGCATAATTTATTCCTTGCCAAAATGGAGTATCTGGCGTTGTAGAATGGCCTGAAAAATATGGAAACATTCTATTGGGATCCGCATGAATTGAAATAGTTATAACTTTTGGTTCTTCCTGTTCCGCTTGCAGTGTTTTGAATATATCTTCGGTGCCATTACCATGATGAAAATCAACGTCCACAACTGCAACCCTTCCTTGCTCACTAAGTGTGTATGCAGCCACCGCAGAATTATTTATATAACAATATCCGCCCATATAATCATATCCTGCATGATGTCCGGGGGGTCTCCCTACAGCATAAGTAGTTTTTTCACCACGCAATACGGCTTGGGCAGCGTTATAAGCTCCTGTTGCAGCTGTTAATGCTGCTGATGCGATCTTACTATTAACTGGAGTATACATATCGCAAGAGTAATATCCAAGCAGACCGTTAGGTTGTCTAGTCTGAGAACTTCTTCTGGGTGGGAATACAGATGGGTAGCGATACTTCCTTCCTTTCCCCTCCTTGGTACTAGTCAGGAAATCTACATAATCAGATGAATGTACTACTTTGAGTATGTGAATTGGGAGCGGGGTGAACTCTTCAGGATAAATTACCTCAGAATTTGGGCTGTTAAGTAAAGCTTTTTCCATCTCTGTTGCCCTGCTTCTTTGCTCCTGATGTCGCTCTCTTTTTCCATAGAAAAACTCAAAAGGAGGATTATGGTCAGTGTTTTTAGATAGAAATTCTTTCATAATTATGAAAGCACCCTGAATCTTGATCCAATCTCTACACAGTAAGGGGCTCTCGCAATATCGGCAATTGCTTGAGTGATATTACCTTCTCCAGACGGATCCATATCTATGGCCATCTCGGCCAAATCTATTCCATCTTCAACCCATTTTCTATCTTTAAGCTGAAGAATCTGATTAATACTGACTAAGTTATCACTGCAGATTCTTCCTATATCCTGGACAATGCGTAAACCATCTCTTATAGTTAAGCGTACATAATTACTATGGGCACATTCGTCAAATGAAACTACATTAGCCTGCCCTTGAAAGAAGTTGTCCTCAGGCAGAGTATTTCTTCTTAAATGGTGAGTAGCTTTAAAGATATCCGACCAAACAGATGCAGCAGTAGTTTCTCCTCCAGCTCCTGCTCCAGCCAGCTGGGTATCTCCAATAGGGTCTCCTCGTAGTAAAATTCCATTTAACTGCCCGTCAATATTGGTTAGCAAATGGTTGTGAGGAAGTAAAACTGGAGCAACCCAAGCCTCAATGCCTCTTTGGGTATCATTTGCTGTGGCGATCAGTTTAATAACATACCCCATGTCTTCGGCATTTTTAAAATCTCTTGAGTGAATTTGAGTAATGCCTTCGCAGTGAATTTGAGAGGGGTCTACCCAACCCTTTCTGAAAGCTAAGGATGCTAGAATGGCTAATTTATAAGCAGCGTTATATCCTTCTATATCATTGGTAGTATCTGGCTCTGCTAATCCGGCTTCCTGGGCAAATGCTAAGGCGTCTTCAAAAGCCATTCTTTCTTTTGCCATTTTAGTTAGAATAAAATTAGTGGTGCCATTTAATATTCCTAAAACCGATTGTATTCTGTTTGGGGTATAACGGTTGATCAAATTATCTATAATCTGAATTCCGCCACCGACAGCCGCTTCAAACATAAGGCTAACTCCATGTTCTTTGGCTATATCAAATAATTCTGGGCCGTATTTAGATATAATCATTTTATTAGCGGTAACAACAAACTTTCCTTGACTTAGTGATCTGCTGACTGCATATCTTTCAAAATCTTCATTACCTAATAAGCTAACGACAACATTAATATTAGGATTAAGTGTAATGTCATCTAGGGTAGTAGTTAAGACGCCGTCTGGGATAGAAACATTTCTTGCTTTTTGAGAGTCCTTGATTAAAACATGGCTTATTTCTATTGGAATGCCAGTTATTTGCGCTATTCTATCTCTTGAGTGGTAATAATAATCAAGGACACTCCCACCAACTACCCCTGCCCCTAAAAGTCCGATATTGATTTTATCCAGCTCTGTCATTTTTATATAGGTAGCAGGTTTATTAGCTATAAGTATAGCAGTTTAATATATTTTTGCAAAATAGGAAGTAAGATCGGGGACACCGGCGTCGCGAAAGCCGCTTTGCCGCTCAGCGCACTTGTTACAATCTCCACAATGAATATTATCTACAGGACGAATACAAGAAAAGGATGAACTACCCCGCAGCAAGCTGACGGGGTATCAGATGTCTAATCTGAGCTGACTTTTGTGAATTTGGATATATTGGTAACCTTTGCCTTGGTTTTTAACATACCTTGCCACAGCTGTTTCAGAATTTTGTTTACCAACACTGGAGATGAAATATCCATCAGTCCAGAATTCCCCGCCCCAAAGTTTCTCTTTGACTTGTGGAGCCCTTTTGAAAACTTCCCTGGCTGTAATTGATTTAACTATTCTGGCAATCTTGGTTGGTGAGTACATGGGCACTGACTGAATCAGGAAGTGAACATGATCCTGGTCTGTTCCAACCTCCAGAAAATACAAACTGTATCTTTTGGATATCTCCAGACAAATCTGTTTCAAAACATCATCCACTTCCGGGCTGAAAACTACCTCCCGATATTTAGCCGGACATACCAGATGATACAGGAGTACGGATATATTATGGCTTTTGTGGATATACAAGCTCACAGGAAGATTGTATCAGATATAAATCGCAGCAAGCTGCGGGGAACTGACCCCTAAAAAGAGATTAGATTAAGAGGTAGATGAGCACCCCGTTGAATGACATCTGGTTTGTTTAATCTTTTGAATGGCCGATTAATGGTGATAGGCCAGTTGAGTCCGAGTGTCATTGACTCAGCGAACCGATCGAAGAAAGTATCGGTTGCATCTGGGAAAGGATTACCAGCAAGCAAAGCCATGTTAATCCGCGAGATCCAATTCAGGGTGCAATATACCACTCGTCAATGAGTTTACAACTTAAAATTTGACAAGCAGGGTAAAAGTGTAGTCTCATAGAATTACATGAAAAACTTCTTAACTGCCCAGGAAGTAGTAATCCTAAGGGAAGCC
>Ga0209343_10000886_pt1 | contig 41523 bp, 41 predicted proteins | sample RifCSPlowO2_02_FD_184026 | JGI IMG/M metagenome (GOLD analysis project Ga0209343, IMG submission 184026) | Groundwater microbial communities from Rifle, Colorado - Rifle CSP2_plank lowO2_0.2 (SPAdes) (version 2) | ecosystem: Environmental > Aquatic > Deep subsurface > Groundwater | place...
GGGCGGGCGAACAGGGGCGCGGCTTCGCCGTGGTGGCCGGAGAAGTGCGCAACCTCGCGCAGAGAAGCGCGGCGGCGGCCAAGGAAATCAAGACCCTGATCGGCGACTCGGTGGAAAAAGTCGAAGGCGGCAGCAAACTAGTGGCGCAGGCCGGACAGACCATGGAAGAAGTCGTCAGCTCGATCAAGCGCGTGACCGACATCATGTCCGAGATCACCGCCGCGTCGGTGGAACAGAGCGCGGGCATCGAACAGGTGAACCTGGCGATCACGCAGATGGACGAAGTGACCCAGCAGAACGCCGCGCTGGTGGAAGAAGCGGCAGCGGCGGCGGAATCGCTGGAAGAGCAGGCGCAGAACCTGTCGGTGTCGGTTGCGACGTTCAAGATGGACGGCCGCGCGACCGGCACGGCTGTTGCGCGCCGCGAGACAGCGCCAGCCGCACACCATGCCGCGTCCGCCCGGCCCGGCGCTCCGGCGCGCAAGGGTACGGCTGTCGCCCGGGTCGCACCGGCCAGGTCGCCTGCACCCAAGCCCAGGGCCAAGCCGCAGGCGGACGACGATGGCGAGTGGGAAGAGTTTTGATTTGGCTGCTCCCTTCTCACGCTTGCGGGAGAAGGGAGCAGGCTCGGCAGGCGTAGCGCGAGAACCCTATTCGGCGGTTGGCTATACATAGCCATCCGGTCAAGTGATCGAGAGCAGCGCCCGCCAAGTCTTTGCTTGGCGTGAAATTTGCGCGGCGACGAATTATACCCCTCGCCCTCCGGGATAACCGTCAGTTGCGCTACCTGAGGGGGAATGAACGTGGCGCGGACTATTTCATCATTTGGGGCGGCCTGCGCCATGATCGTTAACGCTGCGTTCATCCGTCCCGCGAGGAAGCATGTAAGCTCCGGCAATGTTGCATAAGTTATGATTTGCAATGCCGTGTGCTGGCCGTTAGTTGGCGATGTCGCTATGCGGTTTTACTAACGACCAACAACTATCGACTAACGACTGTTTTAGGAAACCATGAACACCAATCTTCAACATGGCGGTCGCGACCGTGAATTTGTATTTACGGGCAAGGATTTTGAGCGGGTACGGCAGTTGATTTATGAACATGCCGGAATCTCGCTCAATCCGTCCAAGCAGGATATGGTATACAGCCGCTTGGCGCGCCGCCTGCGCGCGACCGGCATCAATAATTTCAAGGATTATCTGGCATTGCTGGAAAGTAACGACGAGGTCGAGTGGCAGGCATTCGTCAATGCCCTCACCACCAACCTGACATCATTCTTCCGCGAGCCGCACCATTTTCCGCTGTTGGCCGAACATGCGCTCAAGCAAAAGGGGAAGCATCCCGTTTTGCTGTGGTGTTCGGCATCGTCGACCGGGGAGGAACCCTACTCGATGGCGATGACCGTGGTGGACGCATTCGGCAGCTTTACACCGCCGGTGACCATTGTCGCTACCGATCTGGATACCAATGTGCTGGCCAAGGCGGAAGCGGGCGTTTACCCAATCGAGCGCGTCGAAAAACTCCCCGATGATTTGGTAAAGCGTTTTTTCCTCAGGGGCGCGGGCGCGCAAGCCGGCTTTGTGCGGGTGAGGCCTGAGCTGCGCGCGATGATTACTTTTCGGCAGGTGAATTTGCTCAGCGATGAGTGGCATATCCGCGGCCCGCTCGATGCGATTTTTTGCCGCAATGTGATGATCTATTTCGACAAGGCGACACAACTCAAGATACTGGAGCGGTTTGCGCCGTTGTTGCAGCCGGATGGTTTGCTGTTCGCCGGGCATTCGGAGAGCTTCCATAATGCCGGACATGTGTTCAGTTTGCGCGGCAAGACGGTGTACGAATTGGCCAAACCAAAATTGCATGTACCTCATCGTGCGCCAATATAATCCGGCTGGCTCGACCTCACACCCGTCAAGGGACGACGCGGCATGACCGAGCATGGCTATGAAGAAGTCTTGGCGCCGAACCTGTATTACGACCGGCAGCACAATGCCGAGGCGGCCAAGATATTGCCCGGCGAATATTATGCGACGGCGCGCGACATGCTGCTGGTGACGGTGCTCGGCTCCTGCGTCTGCGCGTGCATCCGCGACAAGGTCAGCGGGGTCGGCGGGATGAATCATTTCATGCTGCCGGACAGCGGCCAGGACCAGAACAATCCGCTGGGCGCATCGGCGCGCTATGGCGCTTATGCGATGGAAGTACTGATTAACCAGTTGTTCAAGATGGGTGCGAAGCGCGGCAATCTCGAGGCGAAAGTATTCGGCGGCGGCGCGGTGTTACGCGGTTTCACCGTCGCCAACATCGGCGAAAAAAATGCCGATTTTGTGCTGAAATTTCTCAATATGGAAAAGATCCCCGTTGTCGCGCAGGACTTGCTCGATATTTACCCGCGCAAGGTGTATTTTTTTCCGCAAACAGGGCTGGTCAGGGTGAAGAAACTGAGAAGGGTGCATAACGATACGATTATAAGCCGCGAATCCGAATACGTGACGCGGCTGCATTTCGCCAGAGTGGAAGGCGATGTGGAATTGTTTACTTGAGGGTTGGTCGAACGATGGCAAGCATGGGAAACCGGAAAATAAGAGTATTGGTGATTGACGATTCCGCGCTGATCCGCAGCGTGATGAAGGAGTTGATCGACCGGGAAAAGGATATGGAATGCGTGGGCGCGGCACCCGACCCGCTGGTTGCGCGCGAGATGATCAAGGCGCTCAATCCCGACGTGCTGACGCTGGACGTCGAAATGCCCAAAATGGACGGGCTGGACTTTCTGGAGCGGCTGATGCGCTTGCGCCCGATGCCCGTGGTGATGGTGTCGACGCTGACCGAGCGCGGCTCGAATATCACCTTTCGCGCGCTGGAGCTGGGCGCTGTCGATTTTGTTTCCAAGCCGAAAATGGATATTGCGCGCGGCATGGAAGAATATGCCATCGATATCACGGACAAGATACGTGCTGCGGCACAGGCGCATGTGCGTAAAACTGTCGCTGCGCCGGTAATCCAGGAAAAGTTTTCGGCGGATGCGATTCTGCCCAGTGTCGCGGGGCGGTTTTCCTCCACCGAGAAGCTAATCATCATCGGCGCGTCGACCGGCGGCACGGAGGCGATCAAGGAGGTGCTGACCCGCTTGCCGGCGGATGTGCCGGGTATTCTGGTGACCCAGCATATGCCGGAAAATTTCACCAAATCGTTTGCGGATCGCCTGAACAGCCTGTGCAAGATTTCGGTCAAGGAAGCGGAGCATAACGAACGCGTCCTGCCGGGACACGCCTACATCGCGCCGGGACACTCGCATTTGCTGCTCAAACGCAGCGGGGCGAACTATATGACCGAGTTGAACCAGGGGCCGCCGGTAAATCGCCATCGCCCCTCGGTGGATGTATTATTCCGTTCGGCGGCCAATGTCGCCGGCGCGAATGCCATGGGGGTCATACTCACCGGCATGGGCAAGGACGGCGCGCAAGGCTTGCTGGAAATGAAGCAGGCAGGATCGTTTACCATCGCGCAGGACGAAGCGAGTTGCGTGGTGTTCGGCATGCCCAGAGAGGCTATTGCGGTGGGCGGCGCATGTGAGATACTGCCGTTGCAGAATATTGCGCGCCGCGCGCTGGAATATCTGGCATCGCACAGCGGCAAGAGCAATCGTGTTTAATTATTTTAATCGGGGGAGTGAAAATGTCTATCAGTGTGCAAATTCTGGACAAGGCGGGGCGCATCGCCATGTCTGGCCGCTTCGATTTTCAGGTGCATCGCGAATTCAAGGAGGCATATACCCCGCTACTCGACAATCCTGCCGTACACGAAATCGAGATCGAAATGAGCAAGGTGGATTATCTGGACAGTTCGGCGCTGGGCATGTTGATGCTGTTGAACGAGCGAGCCAGAACGGCCAGCAAACCGGTCACGCTGCTGAATACTTCCGGCGTGGTATCCCAGGTATTGGGGGTCGCCAATTTCAGCAAGATTTTCAACATAAAACAACTGGGTTAGGCAACAGATGGCATAGGGCAGAAAACGGAAGCGCCGTTGCGGCTGCCCGCATCTTTTTAAGCGGTATAACGCAGCGCGACCCCAGGATTCTGCCCTCTGCACCCTTATTCGATAAACGATCATGCGGTTAAATTTACCAGCCCCCAACATCGAGTTCGCATTGCCTGACGGGTTGGTGATTGTCTCGAAAACCGATCTCAAGGGCGTCATCACCTACTGCAACAGCGCATTCGTCGAGGTAAGCGGGTACAGCCGCGACGAACTCATCGGCACGTCGCACAATATCGTGCGCCACCCCGGCATGCCGGTGGAGGCGTTTGCCGACCTGTGGAAAACCATCAAGGCCAATAAGCCTTGGCAAGGAGTCATTAAAAACCGGCGCAAGGATGGCAGTTTCTACTGGGCGGTGTCCAATATCACGCCGCTGCTGGAAAACGGCAGGACGGTCGGCTATGTCGCGTTCCGCTATAAGGCTACGCCAGAACAAATTGCCGCCGCTTCGGACGCCTACCAGAAAATTCGCGAGGGATCGTCCGGACTGCGCATCGAGGAAGGCCATATCCTCAAGATCAAGAGCCCGCTGCTGCGCTGGCTGAGCTCCGCCAGCATCAAGGCGCGTTTGTTTGCGCTTATCTTTGTCCTGCTTGGCGCAATGGTGGCGACGGGCATTTTCAACCTGTATGAGGCTTCCAAGGCGCACGAGCGCACCGAAAATGGGCTGGCAACCGCCAGCACGCAGGCCTACGCCCTGGACACCGCGCGCATGGCGGCGGCGGCTTTCCAGGGGCAATTACATGCTTGGAAAGACGTCATGATCGGCAGCCGCGATGCGGTAGCCATGCAAATGCACCTCGAAGAATTCGACCGGCGGGGAGCGGAGGTGGATCAGCAACTGGCGGGTTATCTGAAGCCGATCATGCAGCAGCTCAACCTGTCGACCGATACCATAGACGCACTGCTGGAGTCGCATATCCGATTGCTTGAGCTGCACCATCTGGCAGTGCAATCGTTCGACATCCGCAAGCCGGAAACCCGCGCGACAGCAGATAACATAGTCAACGACATCGACCTGCGGGTGACCGCACAATTCGACGACATCATATCGGCGATCCGGGAAGCGCAACTGGGCGGCTTGGGAGATTTGAACGAAACGCTGGAGCAATCCTACCAGGTCCAACGCAATCGTTCCGCCGGAATATTGATCGCCTTCGCGCTGGGCGGACTGCTTTTGTCCGCCTGGTTTATCATCGGCATACTGAGGCCCATGCGCCGCGCCGGCAGCGACCTGGACAGGGTGGTGCAGTTGCAGCAGCAATTCCTCGAAAAGATCCTGGTGCTCGAGGAATACCATGACCGCATCGATGAGGAGCAACGCATCGGCAGCTACATCATGGGCCATATCACCAAACTTGGCGTGCTGGATCCGCTTATACAGAATTTCAACCGGCCGGCAGAACACTTCAGCGGCGACATGCTGCTTGCGGCACGCACCCCCGCCGACGATCTGCATATCCTGCTGGCCGATGCGGTAGGTCACGGCCTGAGTGCAGCCATTAATGTATTGCCGCTCAGCCAAGCGTTTTATGCCATGTCTGAGAAGGGATTCCGCATTGCCCAGATTGCGGAAGAGTTGAACGATAAAATCAACCGGTTCATGCCGGTGGACAGGTTTGTTTCCGCCACCCTGGTTTCTGTCGATGCGCGCAACCGGGTCGTTGAGGTGTGGAATGGCGGGAATCCGGCACCTTTGCTGGTCAATAAAAACGGGGAGATTATGCGCGAATGGGTATCCAATAATCTGCCGTTGGGGATATTGCCGGGAGACAGTTTTTCCGGCAGGCCGGATGTTTTCCATTATGAGGAAGATTGCCAGCTGTGCATGTTCTCGGATGGTTTTCCGGAGGCGGAATCTCCGCGGAATGGGGCGTTTGGCAAGGAGCAAATTTGCAAAATATTACAGGGCAGCTCTCCCGGGGATCGCCTCGGGAATCTGGTCGATATGCTCGACTTGCACTTGGACGGGCAACCGGCACACGACGATGTTTCGCTGGCGATGGTCGAGATTCAAATCCATCGCCGCCCCGAGGCGGCACCGGCCGTTCATGCCCATGCCCAGACGGTGCAGGAGGGCGGCGGCAACTGGAAAATCCAAATCAGCCTGGGCGCCGCAGAATTGAAATACCTCAACATTGTTCCCCTGTTAACGCACGTCATCGAAGAGATTCATATAGCCAAGGAATTCGCCGCACCGCTTTTCATGATTCTTTCCGAGCTGTTCAACAACGCGCTCGATCACGGCATCCTGCGCCTGGATTCCAGGATTAAACAGGGAGTCGACGGATTTGATAAATTCCTTCAATCGCGCGAAGAGCGGCTGCATGCGCTGGATAACGGGAAAATTGACCTCGAAATAGAGAGGGTGATTATTGAAGGGAAATACGGCGTAAGAATCCGGATTGTGGATAGTGGAGATGGATTTGACTATACCGAAGCTCAATCGCTTGCCGGGAGCACGGTCAAACAAGAGCAGCATGGGCGGGGCATCATGCTGGTGAAAGATCTGTCGTACAAGCTGGAATATGCGGGGAGAGGCAACGAAGTCACCGCTTATTACATCTGCGCCTGAAGCTGAAAAGGCTATTAGCCCGCAGATTGGCGGAGCCGCCGCAGCTTGGAAGCGGTTTCCGGCAATCGATACCTTGCGCCATGCTATTTATATCAGTTTGTTTTGTATCGCTTAATTTGCTCTTTTGCGGATTTGATCGCATTATCACCCCAAGGCAAACTTGGCTTGCCGATGCCATACCTGCACAAAGTTGTCAAACGAGTGTAAGAGTAATGTGAAGGTTGCTGAATAGAATGGAAATCCCCCCGTTATTCGCCTGATTGAATATTGCGCAAACCCCAGATAATCGCCATGACTTGCGGAGTCCATCATGGCAGAAGACAGCGACCTAGAAAAAACCGAACAGCCCTCAGAGAGAAAGCTAGAAAAGGCGAGGGAGCAAGGCGACATCGCGCGTTCGCGCGAACTGTCCACATTCGCCGTATTGCTGGCCGGCGGTGGCGTGTTGTGGTTTATGGGCTCGTCGTTCACACAGCGCATGGTGCAGATGCTGCACGATGGCCTGACGCTGAACCGCGAAATGGCTTTCAATTCCGACTTGATGATCCCGCGTTTGTATGAGCTTTCGCTGGATATGCTCATCACTTTTTCGCCCTGGTTGCTCGCGGTCATGCTGGCTGCGGCATTTTCTCCTTTGTTGCTCAATGGCTGGCTGTTCAGCGTCGAAGCGCTGCAACCCAAGTTTTCCAAACTGAATCCGATCTCCGGCATTGCGCGCATGTTCTCCAGTAACTCGCTGATAGAACTGGTCAAGGCAATCGGCAAGGCCACGCTGATCGGGGGTGTCGCGGTATGGGTGGTCTGGCACGACAAGGATGCGGTGATGGCGCTCGGCATGCAGGCCGCCGCCGCATCGATCCCGCAAATGGGCCATCTGATTGGCACGAGTTTCATGTTGATCGTCGGTGCGATGTTGCTGATCGTGGCGATCGATGTGCCATATCAGTTGTGGAGCCACAATAAGAAGCTGCGGATGACCAAGGAAGAGGTGCGCCAGGAATCCAAGGAAACCGAAGGCAACCCCGAAGTCAAGGGGCGCATCCGCATCCTGCAGCGCGAAGCGTCACGCCGCCGCATGATGGCAGCGATCCCGACCGCCGATGTGGTGGTAACCAACCCGACCCACTATGCGGTGGCGTTGAAGTACGGCGACAAGGGCATGCGCGCGCCGGTAGTGGTGGCGAAAGGCTCTCATCTGCTGGCGTTGCGCATCCGCGAAATCGCCGAGGAAAACCATGTGCCGGTACTGGAAGCACCGCCGCTGGCGCGCGCATTGCACAAGCACACCGAACTGGGCGAGTCCATTCCGGAGGCGTTGTATACCGCCGTCGCCGAGGTGCTGGCCTACGTTTACCAGTTGCATCGCTACGAAAAACAGGGCGGGCCGCGCCCGCATGAACCGGCGTATTTGCCGGTGCCGCCCGGGCTGGATCCGGAGGCCGCTCCGGCGACCGCCTGAAAAAATAGACAATGAATTTATTACTGATACAAAATTTCATCAAGCGTGCCGGGCTGGTCGGCCTGGTCGGCCCGGTGCTGATCGTGATGATCCTAGCGATGATGGTGTTGCCGTTGCCGCCGCTGCTGCTGGACATCCTGTTCACCTTCAATATCGCGATTTCCATCATGGTGCTGCTGGTCAGCATGAACACCAACAAGGCGCTGGATTTTGCGATATTCCCCACCGTGCTGCTGATCACCACACTGCTGCGCCTGTCGCTGAACGTGGCTTCCACGCGCATCGTGCTGCTGGAAGGGCATACCGGGCCGGATGCGGCTGGCAAGGTGATCGAGTCGTTCGGCCACTTTCTGGTGGGCGGCAACTATGCCGTCGGCATCGTGGTTTTCGCGATCCTGGTGATCATCAACTTCGTGGTGATCACCAAGGGCGCCGGGCGTATCGCCGAGGTGGGCGCGCGTTTCACGCTGGATGCGATGCCCGGCAAGCAGATGGCGATCGACGCCGACCTGAACGCGGGGCTGATCGGCGAAGATGTGGCGCGCCAGCGTCGCGCCGAAATTTCGCAAGAAGCCGACTTTTACGGCGCGATGGACGGCGCCAGCAAGTTCGTGCGCGGCGATGCGGTCGCCGGCATCATTATCCTGTTCATCAATATCATCGGCGGCCTGATCGTCGGCGTGCTGCAGCATGACCTCGACATCGGCGTAGCGGCGAAGACCTACACCCTGCTGACCATCGGCGACGGGCTGGTGGCGCAGATTCCTGCGCTGGTGATTTCCACCGCCGCAGGCCTGGTGGTGAGCCGCGTCGCCAGCGACCAGAACATCGGCCAGCAGCTAAATCAGCAATTGTTCAAACAGCCACAGGTCATCATGCTGACTGCGACGATCATCGGCGCGATGGGCTTGATTCCCGGAATGCCACATTTCGCCTTTTTGCTGCTGGCCGGTCTGATGGGATGGCTGGCTTATTACCTGTCGCAGAAGGTTGCGCGGGAGGCGGAACGGGAACTGGCCGCTGTTCCGGAGGCGCCGATTATCACGGAATCCACCGAGGCGAGATGGGAGGATGTCGAGCAGGTCGATGTGCTCGGGCTGGAGGTTGGCTACCGGCTGATCGCGCTGGTGGACAAGGCGCAGGATGGCGACTTGCTGCGCCGCATCAAGGGCATCCGCAAAAAATTCACCCAGGACATCGGTTTCCTGCCGCCGCCGGTGCATATCCGCGACAACCTCGATTTGCGGCCGAACGGTTACCGCATCACGCTCAAGGGGGTCGAGGTCGGCAGCGGCGAGGCCTATCCGAACATGTTGCTGGCCATCAATCCGGGCAGCGTAACGGGCGAATTGACCGGTATGCAGACGCGCGACCCGGCATTTGGCCTGCCCGCGGTGTGGATCGACCCGGCGTTGCGCGACCAGGCGCAGGTTATGGGTTATACCGTGGTCGATCCGGGTACGGTGGTGGCAACGCACTTGAGCCACTTGCTCAGCACGCGCGCCGCAGAGTTGCTCGGGCGGCAGGAGGTGCAGCAACTGCTCGATCATATCGGCAAGGTTTCGCCCAAGCTGGTCGAAGATCTGGTGCCCAAGACCTTGCCGCTCGGAGTGGTGCAAAAGGTGCTGCAAAACTTGCTGGACGAGGGGATGCATATCCGCGATATGCGCACCATCGTGGAAACGCTGGCGGAAAATGCGCCGCGCACCCAGGATGCTTACCAGCTCACGTCGCTGGTGCGCGTCGCGCTCGGCCCGGCCATCGTGCAGCAGTTCTATCCCTCCGTACAGGAGTTGCAGGTGATCGGCATGGACAAGGAGCTGGAATACCTGCTGGTCCAGGCGATGCAATCCAGCCAGAACGGCATCGGCATCGAGCCGGGGCTGGCCGATACCGTGCTGCGCGAGACGCGCGCCGCAGCCGAGACGCAGGAGCGGATGGGTTTGCCGGTGGTGATGCTGGTGCCTGCCCAGTTGCGCGATTTGCTGGCGCGTTTCCTGAAGCGCGCAGTGCCGAATATCAGGGTAATTTCGCACGATGAAGTGCCGGATTTCAAAACGATCCGGGTGACCGCTATGGTGGGAGGTAGAGCATGAGCATCAGAAAATTCATTGCCCCGACAACGCGTCAGGCAATGAAGGAAATTCGCGACGAACTGGGTTCCGATGCGATGATCCTGTCGAACCGGCAGACGGAGCAGGGCGTGGAGATCGTCGCGATAGCGCATGGCGAAATCGATCATCTGACCGGCGGCACCGCGCAAAAAACCGAATGGCCGGGGATAACGGCGGACGAATGGTCCAAGTCGGTCGCGGAAGCTTATCCGGTACAACCGGCCAAGCCATTGATCCAGCCCCAGCCGTCAACCCAGCCCAGGCAGCCGCTTCAGTTCCAACACAAGGCGTCCGAGCCGGCCAAAACACCGCATCTGGCAGGCGCCTTGCTGCATCCGGAAAAGTTGCCGCAGCCGGAGCCTGCCGCCGTGCCGCAACGGGCCAAACTTGCGCATCGGGTGGAATCTGCTCCACCGTCCGGGCCGCAGCCTGCTCCGGTCGCGGCGGCGCAGGAGAATATTCTCAGCGAGATCAAGTCGATGAGCGCCATGCTGCAACAGCAGCTTGCCGCGCTGTACTGGAACGACGTGCAACTGCGCGACCCGCAACGCGCCGGCCTGCTGCGCAGAATGCTCAATGCCGGATTCAGTACGCTGCTGGCGCGCCAGTTGCTGGACAAGATGCCTCCCGGGCAAGTGCAGGGGGAATTGTGGATCAAGCAGGTGTTTAAGCGCAATTTGCAGGTGGCGGACAAGGCCGACGACATTATCGCCAAGGGCGGGGTGTACGCGCTGATCGGGCCGACCGGCGTGGGCAAGACCACTACCACGGCCAAACTGGCGGCGCGTGCGGTGGTGCGCTACGGCGCGGACAAGGTGGCGTTGCTGACCACCGACAGCTACCGGATCGCAGCATACGAGCAACTCAAGATTTACGGCAAGATACTCGGGGTGGCGGTGCACGCGGTGAAGGATACCGACGATTTGCGCCTGACCCTTTCCGCCTTGCGCCACAAGCACCTGGTGCTGATCGACACGGTGGGGATGGGGCAACGCGATGAGCGCGTCGGCGACCAGAGCGAGATGTTCAATGCGACCGGCGTGCAGTGTCTGCTGTTGCTGAACGCCACCAGCGGCGGCGATACGCTGGAAGACGTGGTGCGCATGTACCGCAGCAACAATGTGGTCGGCTGCATTCCCACCAAACTGGACGAGGCGGCCAACTTCGGTACGGTGCTGGATGTGGCGGTGCGCCATCGCCTGGTAATGCACTACATGGCCAACGGTCAGCGCGTGCCGGAAGATTTGCATCCGATCAACCTCGATTACCTGCTGCACCGCGCGCTCAAGCCGGTGGAGGAGAAAACACCGTTTACCCTGCGCGAACTGGATTTCCCGGTTCTGATGGCGGCAGACGCGGCTGGCAAGGAGGCATCCTGTGCGCTCTGACGGGGGGGTGGATCAGGCAGAGGGCCTGCGACGCATGCTGGTGCTCAACCAGACACAGGTAATCACCGTGGTGGCAGGCAAGGCCGGGGTAGGGCGCACCAGCACGGCCATCAATCTTGCGGCGGCATTGGCCGGTTTCGGCAAGAATGTGCTGGTGCTGGATGAAAATCATGGGCCGGATAATTTGTCGGGCCGCATGGGGTTGTCCGCCAGGCATGATTTGCTTGATGTTGCGCAGGGGATGTGCGGCCTTTGCGAGGCGGTGCTGACCGCCAAAGGATTTTGCATATTGCCGACCGCCCGCGCCATGCGTGCTCTGACGGAACTGGATCAGGCTGTACAGCAGCGGCTGGAAGATGCGCTGACCGAAGCCAGCGACGGCACTGATGTGGTGTTGGTGGATGCCGCGATGCCCGCACTGAGCCTGTCGGAGCGGCCTGCGCTGGGCCGTGCCGAGGGGCTGGCCAGGCAGGCCATGCTTGTATCGCCAAGCATGGCGAGCGGAGCTGCCCTGCTGGTCATGGTGGAAGCCACTCCCAGCGGCATTACCGAGAGCTATGCCTTGATCAAGCGGCTGGCGCTGAAGAATGCGCGCCAGCAGTTCGGGATTGCGGTAAACAAGGCGGGAAACGAGCAGGCGGCGCTGACCGTGTTCGAAAATATGGCCAAAGTAGCCCGGCGCAACCTGTCGGTGCGCCTGGAATACTTGGGCCATGTTCCGACCGATGAAAGGCTTGACTGCGCGTTGCAGTTGGGGAGGCCGGTGGTTGAAGCGTTTCCGTCGGCCGCTTCGGCGAAGTCCTACCTGGAACTGTCGCAAAAATTGTTGCGTTTGCCGATGCAGCGCGATGAAGTGGAAGGCGGAGTTTCCGCCATCATACAAAACCTGATCAGACAGGTGTCACAGCCGGTCGCCCTGGCACAGTAACAAAATGTCCGCGAGCTCCCTGTTCCTCGCACAACGCTGCAAGGAAGTTACGCACGTTGTAAACTGATCGATATGTATACGGCAACCGGATTAAACGACAAGGATCAATGCCTGCGGGAATATTCCCATTTGGTGAAGCGGCTCGCGCACCAGATGATGGCCAGGTTGCCTTCCAGCGTGCAGATCGACGATATCATTCAGGCTGGCATGATGGGCTTGCTGGATGCGGCCAGCCGCTACGACGAATTCCACGGCGCTCAGTTCGAAACTTATGCGACGCAGCGCATTCGCGGCGCGATGCTGGACGAGTTGCGCGAGGCGGACTGGCTGCCGCGCAGCCTGCGCCGCGATATGCGGCGCATCGAAACTTCGGTCAGCCGCTTGCAGCAGAAACTGGGCAGGCCACCGGGCGAAACCGAGATCGCCGCCGACCTGGAAGTGCCCCTCGCCGAATACCAGCAGATGCTGCAGGCAGCGCGCGGCGCGCAGTTGGTTTATTACGAAGATTTGCATGGCGAGGACGAGGAAGATTTTTTCGAGCGGTTCGAGGTCAGCGATGAAGCAGGCCCGCTGGATTTGCTGGAGGATGAGCGGTTCAAGGCCGAGTTGGCGCGCGCCATCGAGAATCTTCCGGAGCGCGAACGCATGCTGATGGGCATGCTTTATGAGCAGGAAATGAATCTGCGCGAAATCGGCGAGGTGCTGGGCGTGGGCGAGTCGCGCGTCTCGCAGTTGCATAGCCAGGCGGTGGCGCGGTTACGCAGCTGGATGAAAGGCTATTAATGGACAAGCTCACGCTATTGGGTTTACTGATTGGCGTGACCGGCATCATAGCGGGGCAGTTGCTGGAGGGGGGCAGCCTTTCAATCCTGGTTCAGGGCGCGGCTTTCCTGATCGTCTTTGGCGGCACACTCGGGGCGGTGATGGTGCAAAGCACCGCCAAGATATTTTTCACGGCGATCAAAATGGGGCGATTGGCATTTGTTACGCCCAAGCTGGGCAGCAGGGAACTGATCATACAATTGCATGGCTGGAGCGCCCTGGCCCGCAAAGAAGGCATCCTGGCGCTGGAAGGGCCGATGCATGCCGTCGGCGATCCCTTTTTGAAAAAAGGATTGCAGCTGCTGGTGGACGGCAACAGTGCCGAAAAAATCCGCGAGGTGCTGGATGTGGATATTCGTTCCTGGGAACAGCTGCGCTGGCAGTCGGCGCGCGTCTGGGAGGCCGCTGCGGGTTATTCTCCCACGATCGGTATCATCGGTGCGGTGCTCGGACTGATGCAAGTCATGCAGAACCTTACCGATCCATCCAAATTGGGGGGCGGTATTGCCGTGGCCTTTGTTGCGACGATCTACGGCGTGGGCTTTGCCAACCTGTTGTTTTTGCCGGTTGCGAACAAGCTTAAATCCATCATCCTGCGCCAGACAGAGATACGCGAAATGATCGTGGACGGATTGGTGGGCATCGCTAACGGCGATAACCCCAGGTTAATCGAGGCCAGGCTGCAAAGCTACCTCGATCAGGGCTAACGTCCGGACCCGGGCATGGCGCGCAGAAGAAAACGCGAGGAGCATGACAACCGTGATCGCTGGCTGATTTCATACGCCGATTTTGTCACCTTGCTGTTTGCTTTTTTCGTGGTGATGTATGCCATTTCCTCGGTGAACGAGGAGAAGTACAAGACCTTCAGCAGCTCGCTGAATACCGCTTTTACCACGCAGCCAAGCGCCCCTCCGGCAGGCGTTATGGTCAATCAACAGGAGCAGATGCTCGGCACCCTGGTGGATCGGCGCACCGCGCTGCTGGGCGAGCAGCAGCGCAAAATACAGGAGCGCATGAAAAACCTGACCAGCGGATTGAGTCAGGTGATGGCCCCCCTGATTAATCAACGTGCGGTCAGCATCAATCAGACCAAGCGCGGAGTGGTTGTCGATATCAGCGCAAGCACACTGTTTGGGACGGGAGAAGCGGTGCTGCAACAAGGTGCACGTGAAGTGTTGCGCGAGGTTGCGGTGGTGTTGAGCAAGGAGGAGTTGTCGATCGAAGTGGAAGGGCATTCAGACGACGTTCCCATCGCAACCGCGCAGTTCCCTTCCAACTGGGAGTTGTCTTCCGCACGCGCCAGCAGCGTGGCCCGATTGCTGATTGACAATGGCGTTCCGGCAAAGCACCTGGCGGTCGTTGGCTTGGCCGAGAATCAGCCGGTGGCGCCGAACGACAGCGCGGAGAACCGCGCCAAAAACCGGCGAGTAGCCATCTTGATCATGTCGCCAGACGCGGAGCGGGGCGCGAATATTGAGGACTGATAGTCTATTTCAGTAGATTTCGTACCCCGAGCATGAAACCTGCTGAAACAGGTTGCAAGTCACCCGCTGCCCAGCGATCTGCCGCTGCCCGGCGAAAAACTGGTCTGCCCGTCGCGGCCATAAACATTCGCTTTGTTCACCGCCTTGCTCAATACCTCAAGCATTTGCTGGTTGCGGCGCAGCTTCATCTGGATCAGTTCGCCATTGGCCTGATTGAGTTGCTGGGCACGTTTTGCCAGCCCGAGAATTTCTTGCCAGACAGCCAGCCCTCGCGGGTTATGCATTGTCAGCCAGGATCGAATGGCTTCGGCGTCAAGTTGCGGGATGTTTGCCTGCAATAAGGCACGGCGCGAATCGGCGAGTTTGTTGAGGTTCAGCGCGTCAGCCGATTTCTGTTCAGATAGGTCGAGCAACTGATCGGTGAGATTTTCCATCAGCATTTTTTGTTCGCGTTCCAGCAGCGCCACAAAATTTTGCAATGCCGCCCGCTCGGCGGTCAAAACGGAAAGCGATTGCGGGCCGGCAGAGGAATTCAACTATCAGGCCCTGCCGCCAATCAGATCGCGCACCGTTTCGAGCAGACGTCCGGCGACTGCTTCGGAATTCACCTTGAAGCGGCCCTCGGCGATGGCTTGCTTGATTTCCGCCACCTTGGCCGCATTGACCGCCGGAGTGTTCGCCATGGTGCTTTCCATGCTGTGCAATTGCGCCGCCATGGAGCCGAGCGAAACGCTTGTGTCGCCGGATTGCCGCGTTGCGGGCGGAGAGCCGTGCTTTCCCTTGGCTGCGGCATGCGCCGCACCTTCCCCTGCCAGGTTGGCGGGTAACGGCTTGATGGGCTTGTCGATTTTCACGGTGATCCTCTCAGTCTGGCGGCGCTTAACTTACTCTTGTCAGCATTATATCGGCAAACCCCCAAAAAACTTTAGTCTCTTGCCAGTTAAATGCTATCGAAACTCGGCAAGATTTTTTCAACGAAACTGTAGGGCGGGCTGAGTTGTTGGGGTTTCAGACCCTTACAACCACGGCCTGCACCTCGCGGGTGCCGCCCGCCATGCCTGCCCTGAGCTTGCAGAAACGATCGGGCAAAGCACGACACTTCTGGTTCCGGCTTGTCCGGCTCAGGCTTTAAGGCGTGATTTCCACAACGCCCCCCGCGCGCGCCACCCCGCTGATTACACGGCCCGAACCGACGCGGATCTGCACGGTCTGTCCTTCGGACGCATTGTTCAAGGCAACTCCCTCGGTGCGGATGCTGAAGCCGTTGCCCTGCAAGGCAAGCGTCACGACTTGCCTCTGCGTTACGCTATAGGGTTGGCGCAACATATCTTCACGCAGCACTTGTCCGGCGGCGATGCCATAGCGCAGCACTTTCCCGACTACTTGCCGGGGGTCGGTAAACCCTTCCATACGGGATGTTTCAGTCGCCTGGCTGGCGAGATCCTGTTCATGCAATGTGTGCCCCGGCGGCAGTTGGCGCGCGCTGGTCAATAAATCGAGGTTGAACCTGATTTGCACCGGAACAAAGATGCTCCAGCCGTTTGTGCGGGCCTGGCGGCCATCGGCTTCGTCCTTGCGCGGCGGCGGAGTGCAGCGCACGCCAACCGAAGTTTTGCCGACCAACTGGCTGCCATCCGGCAGAAAAGCCTCGAGGTTGGCGCATTTGGGCGGCGCAATGCGCCGGTCTATCTCATCTATCCGGTAGACGGCCTTGCCGGGAAGCATGGCAGTTTGCTGTTGTACAAAGCTGGCAACGGCGTTTCTTATCCGCGCGTGATCCTGATGTGCTGCGGAAAGGGTACCGAGCAACGGCGCCTCTCTTTCAGGCGCTGCTCCGGCGGCAGCGGGTTGCAGCAGGAGAAAGACCAACAATAAAAACTTCTTCATGGAATGCATTGTGCGTGTTGCGGGCGGTTAAGGGAAGCGTTGTAACGCCGGAATTGGCGGGGGAATCCACCGTTAATCGGCGAATAACAAATTTGCGCCCGGGTTTAGCATGTCAGTTATGTTAAGTGGTAGTAAGTGTCAGCAGGCATACAGGAGGCTTTGTGGTCGACAAATTGGATGATGCGTTGCGGTTTCAGCAAACCGCGCTGAGTTTGCGCGCTGCGCGCCAGGAGTTGCTGGCTTCCAATATTGCGAATGCGGACACGCCGAACTACAAGGCTAGGGATGTCGATTTTGCCAGTGCGCTGCGGAATGCCATGGCGGGCACGCCCACCGAATTGCCGGTCGTGAAAAGCTCGTCGCTGCATCTCGAAGGGAATTCCGGCGCGTCTCTCATGGGGTCGCCGGTGATGTATCGCAAGCCTGTTCAGCCGAGCGCCGACGGCAATACTGTGGATATGGATGTGGAGCGCGCGCAATTCGCCGATAACGCCATGCGTTACCAGGCTAGCATCGCGTTTATCAACGCGCGAATCAAGGGCATCCTCAGTGCGTTGCAGGGCTAGCGCCCCGCTTTTTTTGTGGATTGACGGGGCGGTTATGAAACTAACGGAGGTAAGTTATGTCTCTCTTTAACATATTTAATGTGGCGGGTTCGGGGATGGCCGCGCAGGCGCAACGGTTGAACGTGGTTGCCAGCAACTTGGCGAATGCCGATAGCGCTACCGGTGCCGATGGGCAGCCGTACCGCGCCAAGCAGGTGGTCTTCAGTGCGACAGCGGTAGAGGGCGGTGCGCAAGGGGTGAAAGTGACTGCGGTGGTGGACGATAATTCGCCGATGAAGATGATTTATGACCCCAAGCATCCGATGGCAGATGACCGGGGTTATGTCGCGATGCCCAACGTGGACGTGGTGGGCGAGATGGTGAACATGATCTCCGCATCGCGCGCCTATCAAAATAATGTCGAAGTGATGAATGCTTCTAAAACGCTGTTGCTCAAGACGCTGACGATTGGCCAGCAGTAACGCGACGGGATAACGGGTAATGAAAGGAAAATATCATGGTTGATGCCACACAGGATGCCGGATCGGCTGCGACGACGTTCGCTTCATTCAACGCAAATGCCGGTTCTGCCGCAAAGATCGCGACGGCGGTCGATACGCAGGATCGTTTCCTGAAGCTGCTGGTCACGCAAATGAAGAATCAGGATCCGCTCAATCCGATGGATAACGCGCAAATTACTTCGCAGATGGCGCAACTCAGTACGGTGACCGGCATCGACAAGCTGCATGTCACCCTGCAGGCGTTGAGCGACAGCATGTCCTCCAACCAGTCGCTGCAGGCGGCCACTATGATCGGCCATGGGGTGCTGGTGCCGGGCGACGGTGTGGACTTGGGTAATGGCGGCGGCTATGGCGGCATTGACCTGGCTCAATCCTCCGATGCTGTCAATATCGCCATTTATGATCAGGCCGGTGCGCTGGTGCGCAATATACATTTGGGCGCGCAGCCGGTGGGCCTAGTTAACTGGCAATGGGATGGCAAGGATAATTCCGGCAACAGCATGACGGATGGCAGCTATATGTTCACTGTCGATGCGGTGCAGGCCGGCAAGAAGGTGGAGGCGGAGGCTTTGCAGTTCGGTATGGTGCATAGCGTCACGCAAGGAAAACAGGGAGTTACGTTGGGTGTCGGGCAACTGGAGGGCATCGGGTTGGCGCAAGTCAAACAGATTCTTTGAAATACGGTAACGCGTTGCAGGGTGCGTGTGGCGCCCTGATCAGGTAAATTATGAGGAGAATATCATGAGTTTTCAGCAAGGATTGAGCGGGTTGAATTCGGCGACCAAACAACTGGATGTGATAGGCAGCAATGTGGCAAATTCCAGTACGGTTGGCTTCAAGCAATCGCAGGCGCAATTCGCCGATATGTATGCAGCCTCTCTTGCTGGCGGCGGTGCGGTGCAGATAGGCACGGGCAGCAAGGTGTCGGCGGTCGTGCAGCAGTTCACTCAGGGAAATATCACCAATACCAGCAACCCGATGGATATTGCGATCAGCGGCCAAGGGTTCTTCCGTATGGTCGACCAGAGCGGTAGCGTTCTATACACCCGCAACGGGCAATTTCAGGTGGATAAGGAAGGCTTTGTTGTCAATAACCAAGGGCATACATTGTCCGGCTATTTGCCGAATTCGACCGGTGCAATCGTTCCCGGACAGCCCTTGCCGATACAGATCAATTCTGCCGACCTGGCGCCGCAGCAAACGGGAAATGTGGTGGTTGGAGCAAATCTGGATTCGCGCTCCGCAACGCCGACAACAGCGACTTTCAGCGCGGATGACCCGACAAGCTACAACAGCTCGACCTCGCTGACAGTGTATGACACTCTGGGTGTCAGCCACGTGGGGTCGCTGTACTTCACGAGGCAGCCGATTGCCTCTACTACCGTTCCATTGGCCATCATTGCGGGATCGAATTCGGCAACCCTTGCTTCTTCTGCGGGCATGACTGTCGGCAATACTATAACCATTGCCGGTGCCGGGGTTGCCGGTGCGAATCTGACGACCACCATTACCGCTATTGCCGGGAATCTGGTGACTTTTGCTCCGGCGACAACGACCTTAACGGCTGCCAACGCCGTTGTCACCTCCAATGCGGGATCGGCCAACTGGAATACCTATATGGCGATAGATGGGGTGCTGGTTCCGGCGAGTACTACGGGTACAACTCCGGCAGTGTCCAGCACTACCACGGTGACTTTGAGTGCGGTGCCGACCGGGATGGTGGCCGGTAGCCTGATTACCATCGCGGGCGCCGGTCCAAACGGGGGAACGCACACTGCGACCATTTCCAGTATTGCGGGCGCCCTTGTCACTTTCGCGCCGGCTGCAGCCGCTGCGCCCGCTGCTGGGGCGGCCGTAACGTCGCCGTTGACCCAGCTTACTTTCGATGCTCTGGGAAAATTATCTTTTACTACCCCGGCGTCCACTCCGGTAGGTGAAGTAGCTTCAGCGCAGTTCCAGCCAACGGGAGCGGATCCGCAATCGGTTGCTTTCGATTTTGCCGGCACCTCGCAATATGGCGCCACTTTCGGGGTGAACACCTTGACTCAGGACGGCTATTCTTCCGGGCGGTTAAGCGGCTTTAACACCAGTGCCGACGGAACGATACTGGGGCGTTATACCAATGGGCAATCGCGCGCTTTGGGGCAGGTGTTGCTGGCGAATTTTACCAACCCGCAGGGTTTGCAGCCGATGGGCAGCAACGAGTGGGTGGAAAGCTCCATCTCGGGTGGCCCGCTGATAGGCACGCCCGGTTCGAGTTCATTGGGGGTGTTGCAATCCTCGGCCGTGGAAGATTCCAACGTTGACCTGACCGCCGAACTGGTGAGCATGATCACCGCACAGCGCGTCTATCAGGCTAATGCGCAGACTATCAAGGCGCAGGATGCCGTGCTGCAGACGCTGGTGAATTTGCGTTAAGTAGGGAATAGGGAGCTGTAGTAGGGAACCTGTAGGTCGGGCTCCGCCCGACATGGTGGGAAGAACACACCCTACGCGCAAAGCGCCGATCCACTCTCCACTTCCCATAACATGGATATGCAATGGACAGATTGATTTACACCACGATGACCGGTGCTTCGCAGGTTCTGCAACAGCAGGCGGCGGTGTCGGAGAATCTGGCGAATGTCAACACGCCCGGATTCCGGGCCGTGCTGAATACCTTTCGCGCCGTGCCGCTGACCGGCGAAGGTTTGCCGACCCGCACCTTCGTGGTGGATTCCACGCCGGGCGCGGATTTTGCGCCGGGAGTATTGCAGCAAACCGGGCGCGATCTGGATGTGGCGGTGAACGGCGCGGGCTGGATTGCGGTACAGGGGCAGGACGGTAAAGAAGCTTACACGCGCAATGGCAGTTTTCAGGTTACGCCGGAAGGGGTGCTGCAAACCCGTACCGGCCTGAATGTGCTGGGTGATGGCGGCGCGATCACCATCCCGCCGGATACCGAAGTGACCATTGCCAGAGATGGCACGATTTCAACCGTGCCAAGCAGCGACCAGGTAACGTCGGTGGTTGTGGTCGGCAGGCTGAAGCTGGTCAATCCACCGCCCGAACAGATGGAGCGCGGCGGCGACGGGTTGTTTCGCCTGAAGGACGGTACGGCGGCTGTTGCGGATGCGAATGTGGGCGTAGTGCCGGGCAGCCTGGAAAGCAGCAATGTGAATGCCGTAGAGGCGATGGTCAGCATGATCTCGCTGGCGCGCAAATTCGATATGCAGATGAAAATGCTGCAAAGCGCAGATAACAATGCGCGGCAGGCCGGTCAGATAATGAGCATGGCCGGGTAACTGCAGAAGACAGATTGTTGTATGCCGCGCAGCGGCACGTTATATCAATAGCGCGGCATAGCCACGCCAAAGTTTCTGTCCTCTGTCTTCTGTCCTCTGATATGAAAGGGTAAACATGATACGTTCCTTGTGGATTTCCAAAACCGGCCTGGATGCGCAGCAAACCCAGATGGATGTTATTTCCAATAACCTGGCCAATGTCAGCACCAGCGGTTTCAAGCGCTCGCGTGCGGTGTTCGAGGATTTGCTGTATCAGACCATCCGCCAGCCGGGCGCGCAGTCATCGCAGCAAACGCAGATCCCGTCAGGCTTGCAGATCGGCACCGGAGTGCGCCCGATTGCCGTCGAGCGCATCCATACCCAGGGTAATCTGCAACAAACCGGCAATCAGCTGGATGTGGCGATTCAAGGCGCGGGATTTTTTCAGGTGCTGATGCCGGACGGCTCGACGGCATACACACGCGACGGTTCGTTTCAGATGGATAGCCAGGGCCAACTGGTCACCTCGAGCGGTTTCCCGATTCAGCCCGCGGTCACTATTCCGGCAGATGCACTCAATGTGACGATTGGGCGCGACGGAGTTATCAGTGTCGCCCAGCCCGGCGTGGTTGCGCCGGTGCAGGTGGGCAGCTTGCAACTGGCGACATTTATCAATCCTTCAGGTTTGATGAGCCAGGGCGAAAATCTGTATCAGGAAACTGCATCGAGCGGCACGCCGAGCACCAACGTGCCCGGAACAAATGGCAGCGGTTTGTTGAACCAAAGCTTTGTAGAGACTTCTAATGTGAACGTAGTGGAGGAACTGGTGAATATGATCCAGACGCAGCGCGCTTATGAGATCAATTCCAAGGCCATTACGACATCGGATCAGATGCTGCAGCGTTTGTCGCAAATTTAGCCATAACGTGAAACTCGCGTAGCGATTCGCTCGCTTCCTCTTCTGGCGGAAGAAGGTTCGGGTTAGGGAAGTGGGCATGGCAAGTTTCATTATCAGGGGTGGCTATTCGCCATGCCCATTAGGTGAAGGGCAGGCCTCAGACCTGCGGGGGTGAGGTTAATGTTATCCGGAAGGTTCTTTTTGACAGGGTTGCTGCTGGTCTTGGCTGGCTGTGTCAGCAATCCGCCGACCAATGTGCATCAGCCGATGACCGTCAAGCCGGTCGAACGGAAGGTGATTGCTGCAGCGGACGGGGCAATCTATCACGCCGGGATCAATGAACGCCCCTTGTTCGAGGACAAGCGCGCGCGTAATGCCGGCGATATCCTGACCATTAATATCGTGGAAAAAGCTTCCGGAAACCGGAAAGCCAGTACCGGCTCGGCCTTTGCGAACAGCGCCAATGTCAACACGCCGGGTTTGACAGTCGGTGCAGCTGCCAAAGTGCTGCTCAAGGCATTTTCTATTACCGGCGGCAGCGACAACAGTTCGGACACATCGGGGTCGGGTGCGGCAAGCGCGGATATGACCGGCACGATCACGGTGACGGTGATCGATGTATTGGCAAACGGGAATCTGCTGGTCAGCGGCGAAAAACAGGTGGCACTGAACCATAGCGACGAATTTATCCGGTTCTCCGGCGTGGTTAATCCGGCTACAATTACCGGTGCAAACACCGTACAATCCACGCAGGTTGCCGATGCGCATATCGAGTACAAGAGCGCGGGCGCGATGAGCGAAGTCATTAAGGACGCGCAGTCGCTGGGAATTTTGGGACGGTTCTTCATGTCGGTGTTGCCGTTCTGAGCTCAGAAGACATAACCAGCCACTTGGCAATCGTTTTTGGATTGCCTAGTGGGATGGCTAGTTGCTTCATCAGAGGGCAGAAGACAGGGGGCAGAAAGCCAAGATGTTCTTTGTCGAGGAGATTGTGTGAAACAAATTTTGTGGCCGGGTAAGTTTGACGCTTCCAGCATCTGGAGGGCGATGGCCTTGGCTGTATTTTTTCTTCTGTCCTCTGTCTTCTGGAATGCGGCGCACGCGGATCGCATCAAGGACATGGCCAGTATTCAGGGCGTGCGCGATAACCAGTTGATTGGCTACGGCCTTGTGGTCGGTCTGGACGGCAGCGGCGACCAGACCACGCAAACGCCGTTTACGGTGCAAAGCATCGTCAGCATGCTGTCGCAGATGGGCATCAATTTACCGCCCGGCGTCAGCCTGCAACTCAAGAATGTGGCGGCTGTGATGGTAACTGCCACCCTGCCGCCTTTCTCCAAGCCCGGGCAAACCATCGATGTAACCGTTTCTTCGATGGGCAATGCCAAGAGCCTGCGCGGCGGGACATTGCTGATGACCCCCTTGAAGGGTGCCGACGGCCAGGTATACGCGATGTCTCAGGGCAACGTGCTGGTCGGCGGAGTGGGTGCTTCCTCCGGCGGATCTTCGGTGCAGGTGAACCATTTGAGCGTAGGGCGCGTTCCGGCAGGCGCGACAGTGGAGCGAGCCGTGCCGACACTCCTCGGGCAAGGCGGGTTTATCCATCTGGAATTGAAAACCACCGACTTTACCACCGCTGCGCGGATCGTCGAAGTGATTAACGCGCAGGTATCGCCGGATATGGCTTCGGCACTGGATGGGCGGGTCATCCAGGTGCGCGCACCGGCAGGCAATGAGCGTGTCGCATTCATATCCAGGATCGAAAATCTGGAAGTCAGTCCGGCGCAGGGTGTCGCCAAGGTCATCATCAATGCGCGCACCGGGTCGGTGGTGATGAATCAGGTAGTGACATTGGATAGTTGCGCCGTGGCGCACGGCAATTTGACCGTTGTCATCAGCACCGAAAGCACGGTTAGCCAGCCACCGGCCCTTTCGGGCGGGCAAACCGTGCAAACCGAAACGGCCAGCATAGATGTCAAAGCCGGCCAGGGCGGCCTGGTGCAACTCCAGAAGGGAACATCATTGAGCGAAGTGGTCAAGGCGCTCAATTCGATCGGTGCGACCCCGCAGGATTTGCTGGCGATCCTGCAGGCGATGAAATCGTCTGGCGCGCTGCGCGCCGAGCTGGAGATCATCTGATGACTAAACCGCCGGACATCTCCGCAAAACTGGCTATCGACACGCAGAGCTTGGAGCGGTTGCGGGCGCAGGCCAAGCATTCGCCGGATCAGGCGCTCAAGGCGGCGGCGCAGCAGTTCGAGTCGGTGTTCCTCAATATGATGCTCAAGAGCATGCGCGAAGCCACCCCGCAGGACGGCATGTTCGATAGCGAGCAAACGAAAATGTTCACCGGCATGCTGGATCAGCAGCTGGCGCAAAGCATGTCCAGCCGCGGTGTGGGCCTGGCCGACATTATGGTCAAGCAGCTCAGGGGGCAGGCGGTGGAGGCAGGGGGTAGCGGGCCGAATATCGGCGCTCCATCTTCGATCGGCGCATTGCCCTCGGCGTATAACGAAGTGGGTTTGGCAGGGATGGGCGAGTTTTCGCCCAACTCGCAAAATACCCAGCAGGATTTTGTGGATCGTATGCTGCCGTTTGCCGTGCAGGCCGGCCAGACCAGCGGTGTGCCGCCGCAACTGATGCTGGGGCAAGCCGCGCTGGAGAGCGGCTGGGGCAAACGCGAAATCCGCATGGCGGATGGCAGCAACAGCTTCAACCTGTTCGGCATCAAGGCGAACGGCAGCTGGAGCGGCAAGGTGGCCGAAGTGATGACCACCGAATACAAAAATGGCGTCGCGCATAAACAGATTGAAAAATTCCGCGCTTATTCTTCCTATGCCGAGGCATTTCAGGATTATGCCGGCATGATATCCGGCAATCCGCGTTATGCCGTCGTACTGCAACAAAGCGGTAACATTCGCGGAATGGCCCATGCATTGCAGGATGCGGGTTATGCGACCGATCCGCAATACGCCGATAAACTGGCGCGCGTGATGGGGCAAATGACGCTCAAGGGTTAGCAAAACTTGCGAGCGAGAGGCGTTCGGGTACAGGATAGCGGAGAGTAGCGAAGCCCTTTGGCACGCTTTGCGACCGTTCCTGCAACGCGCTAAAGAATCTGACGAACGTGCCGATAACCAGTTATGAGTTTGAAGCCGTAGAAGGGCAGAATTTCAAAGGAAAATCATGGGAACCAATCTATTTACCTCGGCGTTAAGCGGCATGAATGCGGCGCAGATCGGTCTGGCGACCACACAGCACAATATCGCCAATGCCAATACCGCCGGATTTACCAGGCAGGAGGTGGTGATCGGATCGCGCACCCCGCAGTCATTGGGCGGTTCGTTTCTCGGGCAAGGCGTGGATGTGGTCGGGGTAAAGAGACTCTATGACGAATTCCTGACTACCCAGATTCGGCAGGAGCAGGCCCAAGAGAGTTATCTGAGCAGTTATCTCTCCATGATGAGACAGGTCGATAATCTGATTGCCGATCCGACCGCCGGCGCATCGCCGGCGATGCAGGAATTTTTCAACGCACTGAACGGGGTTGCCAATAGCCCGGAATCGATCCCCGCACGTCAAACCATGCTGGGCAACGCTCAATTTGTGGTAAATCGTTTTCAGGCGATTGATCAGCGCCTGACCGATATAGCCAACGGCCTCAACAAACAGATCACTGCCAGCGTCGGAAACATCAATACCTTTGCCCAGCAAATCGCCGCCCTGAACGGCAACATCAAGCAAGCGACGGCGAACAGCCTGGGCGCACAATTGCCCAACGATTTGCTGGATCAGCGCGATCAGATCATCAACCAGTTGAACAAGGAAATAAAAGTTACCGTGCAGGAGCAACCCGACGGCACGGCCAGCGTCTTTATTGGCAGCGGACAGCCGCTGGTGATCAATGAACGAGCCATGAAACTGAATTCGGTTCAATCGGCTACGGACCCATCCAAACTCGACATTGCCTACCAGAACGGGAATGTACAGGTCACCATGCAGCAGAGCAGCTTGCAGGGCGGCAATCTGGGCGCCTATCTCGCATTTCGCGATCAGAGCCTGGAGCCCGCCCGCAACGCGCTGGGACGCGTGGCGATAGGGCTGGCCGAGAGCATCAACCAGCAGAACCGGATGGGGCTGGATTTGAACGGCAACTTGGGGGGCGATCTTTTCAATGTGGCTTCTCCGCGTGTCGAAATGAGTGCGAACAATGATCCGGCATCGGGAGTTCCATCCGTTACGATCGCAGACGTGGCAGGATTGACGGCCAGCGATTACCGGCTGACCTACAATGGCGCCGCTTCCGGCTATACATTGCTGCGCCTGTCAGACAACACGGCGACAAATTACGCGGTTCTGCCGCAAACTGTGGATGGCATGACCATCAATGCGCCGATCCCGGTTAGCGCAGGCGACAGCTTTTTGATTCGCCCTACCGCGAATGCGGCGCGCGATATCCGCCTGTTGACCAACGACCCGATAAAAGTTGCCGCCGCCGTGCCGATGCGCGCTTCGGCTGATTTGAGCAATACAGGATCGGCGAGCATCAGCGGCGGGACGGTCAATACGCCTCTCCCGCTCCACGCAAATTTGCGGGATCCGGTCAGCATTGTGTTTGATACGCCGACGACATTTACCGTGACGGGCGCCACGCCTCCTGTAGTCGGATCTGTTGCTTACACGTCTGGGGCCGATATTTCCTACAACGGCTGGACGGTGAAAATCACCGGCACCCCAGCCGCTGGCGACACGTTCGACATCGTAAATAACACCAACGCCACCGGCGACAACCGCAATGCCTTGCTGATGGCTGGCATGCAAACGCAAAACCTGCTGGCGAACGGCACGACCAGCTTTCAGGGCGCATATGGACAACTGGTCGGAGAGGTCGGCTCCAAGACCCACGAACTGGACGTGACCAGCCAGGCGCAATCCAGCATGCTGAGCCAGACTGTTGCAGCGCAACAATCGATTTCCGGTGTGAATCTGGACGAGGAAGCGGCAAATCTGTTGCGCTACCAGCAGGCTTATCAGGCGGCGGCCAAGGCCATACAGATTGCCAACACCATGTTCGATACATTGCTGTCATTAGGAGATTAGTGCCATGCGTATCAGCTCCAATACTTTATTCAATAGCAGCGCGGCGGCGATGAGCCAGCAGCAGTCGCGCTTGCTGCAAACCAATCAACAAATTGCCAGCGGGCGCAAGTTGCTGACCGCATCGGACGACCCTGTCGCATCGGCGCGGATACTGGATCTCAGCGAAGCCGACAAGATGAACACGCAATATACGACGAACCGTAAAGCGGCTCTCCATACGCTGTCAACGTCCGAGACCGTCCTGGATAGCGTGACTTCGCTGATTCTGGATGTGCGGGATATAGCGCTCGATGCGGGCAGTACCTCTTCGTTGACTGACAGCATGCGTCAGGGGATTGCCTCGGGGTTGAGCGGCAAACTGGAAGAACTGATGGGCTTGGCTAACAGCACGGACGGTTTGGGACATTATCTGTACTCCGGCTACCAATCGAAGACCCAACCGTTCGCCGATCTTGGATCGGGGGTGCTCTATGAAGGCGACGATGGGCAACGCCTGGTGCAGGTGAGCTCGGGGCGCCAGATGCCATCCAGCGACAGCGGCGCGGATATTTTCATGCGCATCAGGAACGGCAATGGCGCGTTTGTGACTCAGCCGGATCCGACAAGTCATGCGGGTTCAGGGAATAGCGGCACGGGCGTAATCAGCGCTGGTAACGTCGTTGACCGGGCATCGCTTACCGGCGATGACTATCAGATCAGTTTTACGGTGGCAGCCGGGGTGACCACATACAGCATAACGGATACTACTACCTCGGCCTTGATTTCCGCCGGCAACCCCTATGTCAGCGGGCAGGCGATTAGCTTTGACGGCATGCAGTTCGATATTAAGGGTGTGCCGGCAGACGGCGATCAGTTTGCCGTCGAGCCCAGCGTCAACCAAAGCCTGTTCACGACGATTTCCAACCTGATCGCCGAATTGAAAAAGCCGGTAGATGGCGACCCTGCCGCCGCAGCAAAATTGAGCGGCGAACTGGCTCACGGCATCAAGAATCTGGACAATGCGCACGAAAAAGTGCTGGCGACACGCGCCACGCTGGGGATACGCCTGAACGAGATCGATGCGTTGCAAGTGACCGGGGATGACCTTGACCTGCAATTCAAGACCTCTTTATCGGAGTTGCAGGATATCGATTACATCAAGGCCTTGAGCGATCTATCCATGTATCAGACATCTCTGGAGGCAGCGCAGAAGTCCTTTGTCACAGTCACCGGCCTCTCGCTGTTCAACTACATCTAACACGCTGAACGATGCTGGGGACTTTGTGCTCCAGCAATTCCGATCCGGTGTAGTCGCAACCGGACTAATCACAAGCCGGATGAAGCGGAACAAGCCTGGGTGCCCTGAGCAAGATCGAAGGGAAATACTTGAGTTTGATCCAGAGCATTCCCCGTCTTGAATTGCCAGCATTGCAGGTCGGGCTTCGCTCGACCAGTGGACTGAAAATCATCTAGAGTATCACCAAGAGCGCACACAACACTGGCTGCAACCGGCCTGCGATTTTCATTTGATTCGCGTAGCGGTGTTGTGGATACCGTTGCGGTTTACAGGATCGTCTTTAGCCCGGCAGCGCCAGGTGGAGCATTCTGCCTACCCCTTCCTGCATCAGCCGGTCAAACAGTGGAGCAAAGCTGGACATGGCTAGCGCCAGCACGAAGAATCCGATAGCCAGTGTGATGGGGAAGCCAATCGCAAACAGGTTGAGTTGCGGCGCGGCGCGGGTGAGTATCCCCAGCGCGATATTGACGGACAGCAAGGTGGCCACCAGCGGTAAAGCAATTTGCAGGCCGTAGGCAAAAATGCTTCCCCCCCAACCGGCCACCGCATATAACCCATTTGTCGGCATCATGCTGCCGATGGGTAGTGTGTGAAAGCTTTCGGCCAGTGCGGATAGCATATACAGGTGGCCATTCATGGCCAGAAAAGCCAGTGCCGCGAGCATTCCGAACCAGCGGCCGATGACGGGTGTGTGGGACGCATTTATGGGATCAAAAAAAGTGGCGAACCCCAGCCCCATCTGCAGCCCGGCCAGTTCGCCCGCCAGCTCAACAGCGGTAAAAATCAGGCGCATGGTGAGCCCCATCGCTAAGCCGATGATGACTTGTTGAATTATTATCAGCAGCCCATGCCCGGAGCCGATAGGGACTGGCGGCATGTCGCCGAGGGTTGGTGCAATGATGATGGCCAGAAGCACCGATAAACCAATCTTGACTCTTGTGGGGACTTGCTGGTTGCCGAGCACCGGAGAGCTGGCAATCATGGCCAAGATGCGCGACAGCGGGAAGATCAATGCGGCAAGCCAGGCATCGAGTTGTGCGCTGGTAAAACTGATCATGAATCTACCCGATCATCCAGGGGATGTTGCCGATCAGCCGTCGCGTGTAATCGACCATGGTGTTTACCATCCATGGTCCGGCCAGAATCAGCGCCAGAAAAATTCCCAGCAGTTTGGGAATGAAAGACAGGGTCATTTCATTGATCTGGGTGGCAGCCTGAAAAATGCTCACCACCAGGCCGATGACCAGCGCGCTGAGCAGTAGCGGAGCGGAAAGAAGCAGTGTCATTTCGATGGCTTGCCTGCCAATGGTGACGACGGTCTCGGGAGTCATAAAGCAGTCATTCGTTGTTGGTCGTTGGTTTGTATAGCGGTTTTGCGGGTTTTCGGTTAACTCAAAACTAACGGCTGTTTCAAGTATAAAAGCTCTGCGTCAGAGAGCCGATAACCAGATTCCAGCCATCGGCCAGCACGAACAGCATGATTTTGAAGGGCAACGAAATAATGGCTGGCGACAACATCATCATACCCATGGACATCAGTATGCTGGCCACCACCATATCGATGATGAGAAACGGGATGAATATCACAAAACCGATCTGGAAAGCGGTTTTCAACTCGCTGATTATATAAGCCGGCACCAGAATGCGCAGCGGCACCTGGGCGGCATTTTGCAGCGGTTCACTATTGGAAATTCTGACGAACAGCGCGAGATCCGACTCGCGTGTCTGGCGCAGCATGAAGGTTTTCAGCGGTTCGCTGCCTTTCTCCACGGCTTGCGGAAAATCAAGCTTGTTTTCGCTGAAGGGCAAATATGCATCGGTATAAATTTTGTCGAACACCGGCGCCATCACGAAAAATGTAAGAAACAATGCCAGGCCGATCAATACCTGATTGGGGGGCAAAGAAGGTGTGCCGAGCGCGGAGCGCAGCAGGCTCAGCACGATGATAATGCGCGTAAATCCGGTCATCATCAGCAGGATTGCCGGCAGAAAGCTCAGCGAAGTGAGCAGCAGCAAGGTTTGCAGGCTCAGGCTGTAGGTCTGGCCGCCGCCCGGCGCCGGCGTGCTGGTTATTGCGGGTAAACCGATTTCTGCATGAGCCGTCAGGCTGGACAGGAGGCCGAATGCGGAAAACAGAACCAGCCACGGGATCAGTTTTTTTGGCCAATGGAACACGGTCATTTGTTTCCTGCCTCCTGCTTGGGGCGACTGATTACTGAAGAAAGAAGTCTGGCAAATTTGTTTTCGGAAGGCTGTTGATCTGAACCGGGGGGCTCCACTTTCAGTTCTCCGTCCTCAGCCCTACTGAGCGTGTGCAGGGTGCGAATTTGTCCCGGCCCTACGCCGACCACCAGCCAGGTGTCTTTGATCTCGACCAGCACGATGCGCTCGCGCTGCCCTATCGATACGCCCCCCAGCACCTTGAGCAAATGCCTGGAGTTCTGCTGCGCGACATTTATGCGCTTGATCAGCCACGCTACCAGGACAATGGCGGCCAATACCAGAAGCAGGCTGAAAAGGATTTGCACGATACCGTCGGTGCTGACGGCGGGCGGCGGTGGAGTGTATGCGGGGCGATTTCCTTCTGTGGCGTAGGCGAAAGACAGAGGGCAGAAGGCATAACCAATGATCTGGCCGGTTATGTTTGCTGTCTTCCGGTGTGTCATCGGTTAAGGCGCCGCAACCGTTCCGACGGGGTGATGATGTCCGTCAGGCGTATGCCGAGTTTGTCGTTTACCACCACAACTTCGCCTTGTGCAATCAGAAAGCCGTTAATCATCACGTCCAATGGTTCTCCGGCCATGCCGGCCAATTCGACGACCGAGCCCTGCGCCAGTTGCAGCAGATTTTTGATCGGCATTTTGGTGCGGCCCAGTTCGACAGTCAGTTGCACCGGGATGTCGAGAATCATATCGAGATCGTTGGCGGTGGACGCAATGCCGCTTGGCCCGAATTGTTCCAGCACATGCGGTTTGGCGGAAGCTGGCGGCGGGCTTGCGGTGGCGGCCTGTTCGGCCATGGCCGAACCCCAATCGTCGGTCGCCGTAGTTTGTTCTGCCATTGCCGCTCCCCAGTCGTCAGCGGTGATGGCTTCTTCGTTGGTAGCGTTTTCGTCAGGCATGACCTTCCCCTTCGTTAATCGATAGCATTTTCTCAACTCTCAATGCGTATTGATTGTTGAAAGCCCCGTATTTGCACTCCATTACCGGCACGCCGTCTACCGAAGCGATGATGCTTTCACTGACCTCCAGCGGGATGATGTCGCCAGCCCGCATTTTCAGGACTTGATCGAAAGTCAAGTCGGCGTGGCCGAGCGTGGCGACCAGTTCGATATTTGCCGATTGCACCTGCTTGGAGAGGAGCTGCAACCAACGCTTGTCGACGGCCAGATGTTCGCCCTGCATGGTGCTATAGAGTAAATCCTTGACCGGTTCGAGCATGGAGTAGGGCATGCAGATGTGGAACGAGCCGCCATTGCCGCTCAGCTCGATGTCGAAGGTGGTGACGATGACCACTTCGTTGGGTGTGGCAATGTTGGCGAATTGCGGGTTCATTTCAGAACGCACAAACTCGAATTCCAGCGGGTGGACGGCTTCCCAAGACTTGCCGTAGGTTTCAAATACCACATCGAGCAATTTCAGAATAATGCGCTGCTCGGTCTGGGTGAATTCGCGGCCCTCCACGCGGGTGTGGAAACGCCCGTCGCCGCCAAACATGTTGTCCACCACCAAAAAAACCAGATTGGGGTCGAAGATGAACAAGCCATTGCCGCGCAGCGGTTTGGCCTGAACCAGGTTCAGATTGGTCGGTACATGCAGGTTGCGGATAAACTCGCCGAATTTCAATACCCGCACTGGCCCGACCGAAATTTCCGGAGTGCGGCGGATGAAATTAAACAGCCCGATGCGGAACAGCCGCGCAAAGCGTTCGTTGATGATTTCCATGGTGGGCATGCGCCCACGCACGATGCGTTCCTGAGAAGCCAGGTTGTATGCGCGAACTTCCCCGGCAACGGGTTCCTGATGATCGTTGTCATCATCCGTCTCGCCGGTCACCCCCTTGAGCAGGGAATCGACCTCGTCCTGGGAAAGAAATTCGCTCATTTGTCGCTATTGGATGATGAATGAGGTAAACAGCACATCGGCTATGCCGCTTTTGCCGGTATTGGTTTCGGGGGCTGCGTCTTGCTCGGAACTGATGGCGGGAGCAGTTTTGCGAATACCCAGCACATATTCCACTTGCCCCTTGATTTGCTGGGCAAGCCTTTCCTTGCCATCAATAGTGGAGAGTTCGGAAGGATATTTGCTTTGTAGCAGCATGTTTACCCGGTGCAGGATTTCCGGTTTGGTTTCCTTGATTTTGTCTTCCAGGTCAGGATTGGTTATCTTCAATGAAATCGCTACTTGCAAATAGCGGTCCCCATCTTCGCGTATCAGGTTGGCGGTAAACTGGCCCAATTCAATGAACTTCGCCGTTAACTGCGCGCGCGATGCTTCGGCTGATGCGGCGCCGCCACGTTTTGGCGCCGCCGGCGGGCTCAGCAGCAAAAATGCCGCTACGCCTCCTCCCGCCAGCAGCAGCACGGCAGCAATGAGCAGGATAAGCTTTTTTTTACTCTTTTTGGGCGGAGTTCCGACCTCTTCTTCTATTTCAGGTTCCTGTGTTGAGGGTTTTGCGGCCTTTGCCATATTTTGATCCCTTGTTGTCGGTCGAAAAATACGGCGCTAATGATAACCCGATTAGAGCTGGAATTTTTCATTAACTTAAGCCATCATCAACGACTAGGCAAAAGTATCCACCATCCCGTTATGGCGGCGTGCCGGTACGGTTTGCGCGGTCGCCGCTGATGCTCCGGCAGATTCGGGCGCAGCACCGGAAGCGTCGCGCCGCGCTGCCGCACCGGAACCTTGGCCCGCGAACCCATCCGCACCGCGTTCACGTGGGGACTGGTCGCTGACTGTAGTATTCCCCAACATGATGCCGTTATCGGCCAATATTTCGCGAAGTTTAGGCATGGCGTTTTCCACCGCATCGCGTACTGCGCCATGCGGTGAGGTAAACAGGGCTGTGGCATGATTGTCCGAGATTTTCAGCACTACTTCCAGCGGCCCCAGATTTGGCGGATTCAGATGCAGTTCAGCAACCTGATTGCGTTGCGTGCTAATCCAGCTGATCTTTTGTGAAAACTCTTCCGCCCAGCCACTGCTGCCGAGCGGGGCGGCAATGGCTGGCGGTGCACCGGCGGATATGTGATTGGTTAATGCCCCCGGCATTGCGGTGGATACTCCAGTAAAAACAGTTTGTTGAGCGGTGTTTTGAGCCGGCAGTGCCAAGCCGGACAGCATCTCTGCGCGTTCGGCCGCCTTGGCTTGAAAATGGACAATAGCCGGGATTTGAATTGTTTGATCTGTGATCAGCTCTTTGCGTCCGGCACTCTGTGAATGGTCGCGCGCAAATGGCGGCATGGCCTGATTGCCTTCCGCCTTCTGGAACGGGGCGAAGGGGGACGAAGGCATGGCCTGATTGTCTTCCGCCTTCTGGAACGGGGCGAGGGGAGATAACGGCATGGCCTGCTTATCTTCCGCTTTCTGGAGCGGTGCGGGGGGAGATGACGGCATGGCCTGTTTGCCTTCCGCGTTCTGGAACGGGGCGAAGGGAGATAAAGGCATGGCCTGCTTGTCTTCCGCGTTCTGGAACGGGGCGAAAGGAGATAACGGCATGGCCTGCTTGTCTTCCGGGGTAGGGAGTTGCTGCAATAGGGCTGCTACTGCGTCTGCGGGAACACTGGCGGCGGCGGCATGGTCTTGTGCCTCCTTCAATAACAGTTCTGCGCTTATATCCGCCGCATTGCTCTCGCTGGCGAGGGCGGTTTGCGCGGCATTCAGAGCGAGCAAGTCGGTTTCTCCGATTTGCTGCGCCAGTAAAAACGCGAAAAAACCGGCAGGTTGCGCTTCCGTCGCCAGGCTATCTGCCGCGATGTTTGCGGGCAGCGCGCCTGCGGCACTGTTGGCCGGCTGGGGGGTTTGGCTGCTGATTGGCAGGTTGGTCATGGTAGTTCTCCTAATGTTTGGTGAAGGGGTCGTAAGGAGTAGCAAGCAGAAGGCGGTGTTCCCCGCGATTTACTGTCCACTTCCTCTTCACCGGTTACTTTCCCTGGTCTTCGGTATTGCTCATCCTGTATGCGGCCATTCTGCCGGTATGCTCGTCCAGCGTTTTTTGCTCGGATCTCTCGGCAACTTTTCTCAGCTCTTCGACATGACGTTGCCGCAGTGTGTCGAATGATTCCAGTTTGCGCCGTGTCGCATCGAATTCGCTGCGTCCGGCCTGGGTCGCCGCTTTAGTCTGTTCGACCTGTTTGAGTTGCTGGCTGATTGCCTCGTCAAGCTTATTGATAAATTGCTGGAAATTGCGCAAGTCGGCCTGGTTCATTCCGTTCTGTGCGGCTTCCTGCAAGCGGGTTTGGTAGTCCTTGCGGTATTCCAGCAGGGTGTCGAGATTTTTCTGTGCACCCTGCTGCTGCCTGTTCAACTGGCCGAGCCTGCGCGTTGCCGTGTCGTTCTGGTGCTGCGCCAGATTCATTATGGGCTGCAGGGAGAATGGCTTGGTCATGATAATGCCTGTCAATGTGCCGTTTCGAATAATGCCGCCAATTGGGCAATACTCGACGCGTAAGGTTCGCGTTGGAACATATCCTGTTTCAGGAACTGTTCCATTCTCGGATAGAGCGCGATGGCCTCGTCAAGCAGCGGATCGCTCCCCCTGACATAGGCGCCGACGCTGATCAAATCGCGGTTGCGCTGGTAATGGGCATACATATGCTTGAAGCGTTGCACGATGGCCAGGTGTTCCGGTGCCGCCAGGCGCGACATGACGCGGCTGATCGATGCTTCGATGTCGATTGCCGGGTAATGCCCCTGTTCCACCAGCCGCCGCGACAGCACGATGTGTCCGTCGAGAATGGCTCGCGCGCTGTCGGCGATCGGATCCTGCGGGTCGTCGCCTTCGGTCAGCACGGTGTAGAAGGCCGTGATCGAGCCGCTGCCTTCCAGGCCGTTGCCGGCGCGCTCCACCAGTTGCGGCAGCTTGGCGAAAACGGAAGGCGGATAGCCCCTGGTGGCGGGCGGTTCGCCGACCGCCAACGCAACTTCGCGCTGTGCCATGGCAAAGCGGGTCAGCGAGTCCATAATCAACAGTACATTCTTGCCCTGGTCGCGGAAATACTCGGCGATGGAGGTGGCATAAGCCGCGCCCTGCAAACGCATCAGCGGCGAGGTGTCCGCAGGCGTGGCGACGACGACCGAGCGCGCCATGCCCTGCTTGCCGAGAATATCGTTAATGAATTCCTTGACTTCCCGACCGCGCTCGCCGATCAATCCGACCACAGTGATGTCCGCACTGGTATAGCGCGCCATCATGCCGAGCAGCACGCTCTTGCCGACACCGCTGCCGGCAAACAATCCCATGCGCTGGCCGCGGCCTATCGTCAACATGCTGTTGATGGCGCGTACCCCGACATCCAGGGCGGTGTTGATCGAAGCGCGCTCCAGAGGGTTGAACGGGCGGCTTTGCAGCGGTGCGGATTCCATATCCTGCAGCGGCCCCAGTTTGTCGAGCGGTTTGCCGCCGCCATCCAGCACACGGCCCAGCAACATATTGCCTACCGGCAGATGTTTGGCGCGGTCGGCAAAGCGGCGCGCCGGTTTACGTTTTCCGCCCAGCGTCATTACATGTCTCGGTGCGATCGGCATTACGAGTGCGCCCGGAACCAAACCGTACACGTCGTTTTCCGGCATCAGAAACAGCTTTTCGCCGGAAAAGCCAACCACTTCCGCTTCGGCAATCCCGTTCTGCAGGTGGATTGCACAGGTGCTGCCGACCGGCATTTGCAGGCCGACGGCTTCCATTACCAAACCGGTCACCTTGGTCAGATGGCCGCTCGGCGGTATGGGATTGCAAACCGCCACATGCTCGCGGCCTTCGTCGAGGAAGCCGCGCCATCTGGCGTTATGGGGAATCATGGCAACCATGATTTATCCTGCCCTATCGATTCGACAATACGTTTCCAGCGCATTTCCGTGGTGGCATCCACTTGGCTGTGCTCGGTTTCTAGGTGGCATCCGCCGCGCCCAATTTGCGCATCGATAAATATCTTCCACCCGGCATGAGATAACTGCTCACCCATGTGCTTACGCACCAGTTCGGCATCGTCTGGATGAAGGATCAAGCGGGCATTCTGATTGAAGTGGGGTAATACGCCGATGGCTTCGGCGGCGATTTTCAGGATTGTTTCCGGTTTTTCCCGGAGGATTTCACCGGTCATCTTGCGGGCGATTTCCAGCGCCAAATCGAGCAACGATTGCGCTAGCTGCTCATCCATCTGGTTGAGTGCGCCGTGCAGCGTTTGCAGCAGCGTATGAATTTGCGCCGCCTCGGTGCGCGCCTGCTGGATGCCGGCGGCATACCCCGCCTTGTGGCCTTCATCGTGCGCTTGCTGGCGGATGCGCTCCAGTTCGGAGGCGGTGACGGTGGCGGGCGCGCTACCCTGCTGCTTGCCGCCGGAATGCTGGTCGAACGAGGCCAGCTCCCAGCGTTCAAAGGCAGTCAGCTGTTCTTTGGCGATGATCATGCTAGACATAAGTATCCTCTGTTCCCTTGGTGCTCAGCGCAACCAAGCCTTCGTCCGATAGGCGCCGCACGATCTTGAGGATTTCTTTCTGGTTGGCTTCGACTTCGCTGAGTCTTACCGGCCCCTTGGCTTCCAGGTCTTCGCGCATCATCTCGGAAGCGCGTTTGGACATATTCTTGAAAATCTTTTCGCGCATTTCTTCGCTGGCCCCTTTGAGCGCGACGATCAGTGATTCGGACTGGACTTCGCGAAGAACGAGCTGGATGCCGCGATCATCGACATCCAGCAGATTCTCGAAGACGAACATCTTGTCTTCGATTTGCTGTGCCAGATCGGGATCGAAATTGCGCACGTTTTCCATCATTTCCGCTTCCAGCGTGCCGCCCATGAAGTTGAGGATTTCTGCGGCGGCGCCCACCCCGCCCTGCAGGCTCTTTTTCCCGGTGTCTCCGCCAGCCATGAGCTTGCCCAGCACGTCGTTGAGCTCGCGCAACGCGACGGGTTGTACCCCGTCCAACGTGGAAATGCGCAGCAGCACGTCGTTGCGGGTGCGCTCGGTAAACATTTTCAGTATGTCGGCCGCTTGATCCGGATCCAGATGCACCAGAATGGTTGCGATGATTTGCGGGTGCTCGTTGCTGATCATTTCGGCTACCGCGCCCGGATCCATCCACTTCAGGCCTTCGATGCCGCTGGTGTCGCTGTTGTGCATGATGCGGTCCAGCAAGCCCTTGGCCTTGTCGTCGCCCAGCGCCTTGGTGAGCATGCTGCGGATGTAATCGTTGGAGTCCATCCCGATGGTCGTCTTGCTCGATGCGGAAACGATGAAGTCGCGAAATACCCCCGCGATTTCGTCGCGGTTGAGATTCTTCAGCGTCATCATGGCCGCGCTGATTTTTTGCACTTCCTTGGGCTCAAGGTATTTCAGCACTTGGGCGGCTTCGTTTTCGCCAAGCGTCATCAGGAAAATTGCACTTTTTTCGACACCGTCAACCATTGTTCACCCATTCCTTGACTACGCTGGCAACAATTTTGGGTTCCTGTTGGGCAATTTGCCGGGCCGTTTGCAGGCTTTGCTCATAGGATGGGCCGGCAGGCGCATAGGTCGCTTCCGGAGCGGCTTCGCTTTCCTTGGCGGCGGTGAAAGTCCTGCTTTTCAGGGTGAGCAAAGTATCCAGCGCCGGTTTGATGATGCGGAATACCACGAACAACATGACCCCGGCAATCAGCGCGTATTTGAGCAGTTCTTTGCCCAACTCGATGGTGCCGGGCTGCTTCCAGAGCGGCACCTCCTCGGCCGGTTCCTTGCTTTCGGTAAAGGATGCAACCTGCACGTTCAGGCTGTCGCCGCGGCTCTGGTCAAAGCCCACCGCATCCCTGACCAGATTGTTGATCTGCTCGTTCTCCGCTTCGGTCAGCAGCTTGACGCTGGTTTTGCCCTTGGCGTCAGTCACCCTGCGATTGCCGTTCACCACCACGGCAACCGACAGGCGCTTGATGGAGCCAACCGGCAGGATGGTGTGGCGTATGGTGCGGTCTACTTCGTAATTCACGGTAGATTCCTTTTGCAGATTAGAGATGTTGCCGCTGTTTGCGGCAACATTTCCACCTTGTGCTTCGCCGTCGGCCACGATAGGCGCGGTGGCCGGAACCGGAGGCTGATTGGTCAGCGCGCCGGGAACGCCGCCGGCACCGAGTCCGGAGCCATTTTTTGATTCTGAGCTTTGCTGGCTGCGTATTGCGCTTTCATTGGGTGGCTGGTTCGGCTTGAAGCTTTCGGAGGTCTGCTCGGTACGCGAGAAATCAATATCGGCAGACACTTGTGCGCGCATATTGTTTGCGCCAAGCATCGGAATCAGCAAGGTTTCGATTCGTTTGACATAGCTTTGCTCGATTTGTTGCACGTATTTGAGCTGATTTGCATCCAGTCCTTCGCTCGAGCCGCCGTCATGGCTGGCGCTCAACAGCGTGCCGTTCTGGTCTACTACGGTCACGTTTTTGGAGGACATTTCCGGTACGCTGCTCGAAATCAGGTGAATAATCGCGCTGACTTGCGCGGAATCGAGCAAGCGCCCGCCTTGCAGGGAAAGCACCACGGAGGCGCTGGGCTTTTGCTGTTCCTTGACGAACACGCTGGGCTTGGGAATGGCCAGGTGGACGCGCGCGGCTGCGACCGCGCCGATGCTTTCCACCGAGCGCGCCAACTCGCCCTCCAGCGCGCGCTGGTAATTGACCTGCTCGGCGAACTGGGTGATGCCGAATTTCTGGTTCTCCATCAGCTCGAACCCGACATTCCCGCCCTTGGGAAGGCCCTGCGAAGCCAGCTTCAGGCGGGCTTCATGCACCTTGTCGGAGGCTACTAGCAAGGCTCCGCCGCCCTCGGCAAACTTGTACGGGATATTCAATTGCTGCAACGACTCGATAATGGCCCCACCGTCGCGGTCGGACAAATTGCTGTACAGCACACGGTAGTCAGGCGTTTGCCCCCAGATCCATGCACCGGCGATGAGAGCGAACAATGCGGCAACACCCATCGCCAGCCCCATTTTTTGCTGGAGAGTGAGTTGAGCCAGCAGGTTTTCCGTCGTATTTTCTTGTTCAGCCATAATGAGTTGGAAACATACCTTAAAGCCACTTGTACATTTAGCATATTACCAGTGGCAGAGGGTGATCTGAAAAGCTGAATAAAAGGAGAAAATCATGCCTGTTTGCATTATAAGGATGGCTGTCTGTCGGATATTGTGCGATCACCTAAATAAGGAGTGTGCGGATGAATACCTCGGCGGTGGACAGCTTGCTGGCACAAATGCGTGTCATGAAAGCAGCGGCGGGGCTGCGCGAACCAGGTTCGCCGGCGCAAGCGGGCAAGGTGGATTTTGCGGCGGTGTTGAAGTCGTCGCTGGATAACGTGGCGCAGGCCCAGGCAAAATCGGAAGCCATGCAAAAGGCTTTTGTGCTGGGCGACCAAAGCGTCAGCCTGAGCGACACGATGATCGAGATGCAAAAGGCCAGCATCAGCTTTCAGACATCTGTCCAGGCGCGCAACAAAATTGTGCAGGCTTTCAACGACATTATGCACATGCAGGTTTGACTTTCGGTGCGCCTTTGAAGTGAGCATGTTTAGCCCGCCTGGGCGTACATGCCCGTCTGCCGTTATTGCGCAATGAAATTGCCCCATCGCCGTTCCGGACAGGTAGAATCGCGGGCGGCAAAGCGAAGGCCGGACCGGTGCGCTTGTATTAGTGCCAGTGCCTGGGGTGTCGCGGCGCCAGGAAGTTGAAAATTTGCCGATCCTACCGCGAAATGATCCTGACCGAACGCCTCTCGCTGTATATCCAGCTTACCCGCCTGCACCGACCCATCGGCATCCTGCTGCTGCTGTGGCCGACGCTGTGGGGCTTATGGATTGCGGGCGACGGCCATCCGGCTGCGCACATCGTCGCCATCTTTGCGCTCGGCACCGTGCTGATGCGCTCCGCCGGTTGTGCGATCAACGACTACGCCGACCGCAACATCGACAAACATGTCGAGCGCACGCGGAACCGCCCGCTTACCAGCGGCAGGCTAGGCGAGCGGGAAGCGGTGTGGCTGGCCGCCGGGTTGGCCTTTGCCGCTTTCCTGCTCATCCTGCCGCTCAACCCGCTGACCTGGGTGCTGTCCTTTCCCGCCCTCTTTCTGGCCGCCAGCTACCCGTTCACCAAGCGCTTCTTCGCCATCCCGCAGGCCTATCTCGGCATCGCCTTCGGCTTCGGCATCCCGATGGCCTTTGCCGCGCAGACCGGCGGCGTGCCGCCGGTCGCCTGGGTGCTATTGCTCGCCAATGTGTTCTGGGCCATCGCTTACGACACCGAATACGCGATGGTGGATCGCGACGACGACATACACCTCGGCATCCACTCCTCGGCATTACTCTTCGGCAAATACGATATAGCGGCAGTGATGGCCTGCTATCTCGCCACCCTCGCGTTACTTGCGCTGGCAGGGCAGATGACCGGGTTGGGCTGGGCGTATTTTGCCGGATTGCTGGTTGCGGCGGGCATCGCGCTATATCACTACACGTTGATCGAACACCGGCAGCGCGAGCAATGCTTTGCGGCGTTCCTGCACAACAACTGGTTTGGCGCGGCGGTGTTTGCGGGGGTGGCGGGAGAGTATTGGCTGCGGTGAAAATGCCGCGTGCGCGGCGGTAAAGCATTGCACCGCATGGGCCTAGGCATCTCATCGATGCGGCGTGCAGGAAAAATCCATGAGCAACCGACAAGACAGAAGAGGCGTCGCGTTACGCAACATTTGCTGTCGCATACCGGCTCATCGGCCCTATGAGGATGCAGGTAGGTATCAGACAATGCAACTCTTGCGGTTGACATAAGTTCCAGACAGCGTGCAACGCTACACTAGTATATAAACACATAAATAACGAAACATATTATACTGTCGCATGCCCACCCTACGACGAGGAGCTTGCGATGCGACAGACCGAACTGCATCTTACTGACGAGGATCGCGAGTTGATCGAATCATATCGTGCAAAGGGTTTACGCCATGCACGAGAAGTCAATCGGGCGCATATCCTGTCCGCTCTTGATCGTGGGA
>Ga0209343_10000888_pt1 | contig 41484 bp, 37 predicted proteins | sample RifCSPlowO2_02_FD_184026 | JGI IMG/M metagenome (GOLD analysis project Ga0209343, IMG submission 184026) | Groundwater microbial communities from Rifle, Colorado - Rifle CSP2_plank lowO2_0.2 (SPAdes) (version 2) | ecosystem: Environmental > Aquatic > Deep subsurface > Groundwater | place...
GTTCCTCGAGACAGTTTCCAGGTCATTACGCCATTCGTGCACGTCTGAACTTACCAGACAAGGAAATTCGCTACCTTAGGACCGTTATAGTTACGGCCGACATTCACCAGGGCTTACATAGTCCAGCACGCATCATACTATACACGATTAAATCATGTGCAATATGATGCGCACCCCCCATGTTTAACCTTCTGGCATTGGTCAGGCGTCACCCCCTATACATCCTCTTACGAGTTCGCAGGGAGCTGTGTTTTTGATAAACAGTTGCCCGGAAAACTTTCGCTGCGCCCGCTTGCGTGAAGCGCAAGCGAGTCAAAAGTCAAAAGTGAAAAGTATACGAAATCTGTAAGGTCTTTAAAGTCTGTAATATCAAAAGTTACGATGGTATCGCACTTTATGGATATTATAGACTTTCACCTTTTGACTGCATTTACTTTATAAACTTTATGGACATTTAACTCGTTTGTGCTTCGCACAAACGGGAGACCTTATCCCGAAGTTACGGTCGCTTGTTTGCCGAGTTCCTTGAGGAACAATCACTCGTTCGCCTGGGTCTACTCGACCCAACCACCTGTGTCGGTTTGCGGTACGGTTTTCTTTTTACTGAAGCTTAGAGGATTTTCTTGGGAGCGCGCTTTGTCAGATTTTCATTGGCCGAAGCCGCAAAATTTTCACGACGCTCGGACTATATTCTTCGGATTTGCCAAAAGAACATCCTAACGCTGTGAATGTAAATCCAATAATACACCCAACATACTGCGCTTCGTCTCCCCATCGCATAAAAAGAAAGTCACGGAATATTAACCGTGTGTCCATCGCATGCGGTTTTCACCATATGCTTAGGCCCGACTAACCCTTGGCTGATTAACATCGCCAAGGAAACCTTGGTTTTTCGGCGTCCCGTATTCTCAACGGGATTGCGGTTACTTGTGCCAACATTCTCACTTCCATACGCTCCACCATGGGTTACCCCTTTGGCTTCATCGCAGAATGGAACGCTCTCCTACCACCGACACCATTTTTGGGGTTTATCTACCATCTTCCGTTTTGTAAATAAACTCCTTGGACTTACAAAAAATATGTAAGATAAACCACAAAAATGATGTCGGTCCTCAGTTTCGGTATTACATTTAGCCCCGATAATCTGCGGCGCGAAATCTCTGAATGAGTGAGCTGTTACGCTTTCTTTAAATGATGGCTGCTTCTAAGCCAACATCCTCATTGTCTGAGAAATATCACAACCTTAAGTGCACTTAATGTAAATTTAGGGACCTTAACTTGAGATCTGGGCTGTTTCCCTTTTGACCAGTGGAGCTTAGCCCCCACGGTCTAACTGCTCGGTAATTTACTTTTGGTATTCGGAGTTTGATAGGCATAACGAGATTTCTCCCTATTTACGCCTTCCAGTGCTCTACCCCCAAAAGGTACACCGAACGCTAACCCTAAAGCTATTTCGGAGAGAACCAGCTATTACTAGGTTCGATTAGCTTTTCACTCCTTACCACAGGTCATCCGATAGTATTGCACGGCTAACCGGTTCGGGCCTCCCTAAAACTTTCATTTTAGTTCACCCTGCCCATGGCAAGCTCACCTAGCTTCGGGTCTTATACATACTACAAACACGCTCCGCGCGGAAGTTACAAGTTTGTAATGTTTATAAAGTTTATAAAGTAAAAATGCTCGCGCATTCAACTTTATGGACTTTATAACTTTATAACTTTATAAACTTCGTGCGAAGCGCGATTTGCGCGCTATTAACACTCGGTTTCCCTATGGCTTCCCCGACACCACTTTTCGATGCTATTTTGAAACATATCTCTAATATATGCTCAAAAAGTGGTGTCGGGTTCGCCGGCAGTATATATAAACTCGTTGGCTCATTCTTCAATAGGAACGCCGTGACGATGTATCACTTTAGCCTCAACTTTTTGAAAGATGCGTCGATAAAAAGAGAAATTTTTTGACCTTCTTTATTTTTATCAATTTCTATTTTTATCTCCCCCAGTTTTTCACCGGATAGAGAAATAAACACGATTTTCTCTTGCTTGTCTTGATTAGTTAATTTTGATATTTCTATTTCAAAAACAACCTTTCTTTTCGAATCATAAATTAAGTAATTATCAGATATTATTTTCTCCTTTCTTTAAAAGTTAAGAATAAAGTGATACACCGCTCCGACTCCTTGTAGGCATACGGTTTCAGATCTATTTCACTCCCCTCACCGGGGTATTTTTCACCTTTCCCTCACGGTACTAGTTCACTATCGATCTGAAAGAATATTTAGCCTTACCGGTTAGTTCCGGCAGATTCACCCAAGCTATTCATGTCTTGGGATACTCAAGAATAACGGCAAAAAAGATATTTTATTTTCACTTACAGGACTATTACCTTCTGGGGTTCCGCTTTCCAGCAGATTCAATTAATAAAATATTTTGTAACTTTTCTCATTTTAAAAATGACGCCGTCATCTTACAACCCCCAACACCGCTTTTGATGTCTATTGCTACTGAGTTTTGCAAACTAATATAAGAGTTTACTTAAACTAAATACAATAAACCACAAAAGTGGTGTCGGGTTTGGGCTTTTCCCTTTTCGCTCGCCGCTACTTAGGGAATCGCGAGCTTTGCCTTTTATCCAGGGCGAGAATTTTTTCTCCCCTATCGCCTGCCTCGCTTATGCTCGGCATCGACGATTTTTTGCTTTCAGCAAAAACCGGATAAAAAGCAAAGCAATTTGCTTTTTATTCCTCCGCTTACTGAGATGTTTCACTTCAGCGGGTACGCTCCCGACACCGCTTTTGATGTCTATTGCTACTAAGTTTTGCAAACTAATATAAGAGTTTACTTAAACTACTATAAATTACGAAATGCAAAAATTTAGGTCCTCGGGTCGCAAAATCTCTTTGTCTTCTAAATGTTTTTGCTCAACCAGACCATAAATTTTTGCATTTTGTAATTCAAGACAAACTAAATACAATAAACCACAAAAGTGGTGTCGGGTTGCCGAGGTTTACTCGGCAGGGTTTCCCCATTCGGAAATCTCCGGATCAAAGGTTGCTAATCACCTCCCCGAAGCTTATCGCAGACACGCCGCGTCCTTCATCGCTTCTTTCAGTCAAGGCATCCACCGTACGCCCTTAGATCTCCCATTAGGAAATCTAAAAACCGCTTTTCCGCGAGTTGATTTTAACAATATAAAAATCAACGCGCGAATTTCCTGAATATATACCTACAATATATTCAAGAAATAGTATTGTTCACTCGACTAACATTTTTTAAGTTAGCCGAGTTTTGTTTTATTAAGATAATTTTTATCACAACTAATATATATGTAATAAAAAAAATCAAAATAAAACTATTGCTCGTTCCGACAAATCTTGTTCTCTATTAAAAATTTGTCGGAGTATTCTATTGTCAAAGTTCTCGTATTAAAAGAAAAAATCGCTTTTTTATAGCGACAAAAATAACACAATAAAAATAGTAATGGTTATCTCTTCCGCTTTTTTATTGAATTGATTTTCTCTTTTAACACGTATATACAGTATACTCGCATTTATAATGATGTCAAATTTTTATACACAGTCGTCCTTATTACAAAAACACCGCGGGCTCTTACGGCACTCGCGGTGTTTTTTAAAATAGTACTATTTACGCGCAATTACGCGATTTATATTAATTTTTATCGGAAATATCTCCTCTAAGTTTTTCTATATATCTAGACGCGGCTTCTTGTCCACCGAGTCCAAAAGATAGACCTACCGCAAGCGCGAGAGCTATAACGATACCGGTAAAAAGTGTCTGAACAAAAGCTGTCGCAACTCCAAGTTGGAATAAAGCGGCAAGAATTGCAAAAACCCAAATAGACCATTTTGTTACGCTTCCAAGAAAATTAGAAGACTTTATATGCGCGGCTTTTGCTCCGCCAATAACAAGTCTCTGCATAATCTCCGCAATAACCGCCGCGACAAGAAGTATAAGCACCGCCACAATTACTTGTGGAAGATAAAGCAATACGACTTCCTGAAGAAATGTATTTACTTGCGTAAGTCCGAGAACATCAAGAGATGCTACAAGAAATACAACGATAACAAACCACTTAACCAAACCTCCTAAAAATCGTCCTGAATTAATTTCAAATCCCGCTCGACTGAATACTTCGCCAAGTCCCGCTCCGCGAAGAGCGTTATCAACTTTAAGAGACCTGATAATTTGATCTACCACGCGACCGATTACCGCGCCTATAATCCATCCTATTATGAAGATTATAAGAGCCACAATAAGATTCGGCACAAAATCAACAACCCCAAGCCATAAATCTTTAAATGACTGTGTTAAGACTTCGCCCCATGTTTGTATTAACATACTTTAAATTTATCCAACATTATCGTTTTAGATTAAGTTGGATTGCCTAGGCATTTAATACTACTAAAATTTTGTTTTATATTATAATATAATATAAAACAAACGACCTTTTATTAATAAGCGCGCGCAAGAAATACGCGTATTTATATAATATCATTATTATTTACTGCTTTTTTAACTATTTTTAATTAAAAGTGTGGATAACCTTTTATAGACATTATTTAACCTCAATTCCAATCTTATTTAAAATAATTTTATGAGGATAATCAAACACGTCACGAACAAGTTTATCATAGACATTTATACGGTATTTAAACTCATCTACACTAAAAGCAACATATTTAAGCTCTTTGCCAAGCTCGGATTCAATGGCTCTTATAATCGTCTCCATCTGAGATTTTTTTATATTATTGCCGACAATTAAAATATCAAGTCTACTGTCGCTGTCTTGCATAAAAATACCGGAGATTGCTATAAATTTAATTATTCCTGCGGCGCTTAATTTCTTTGGTATATCTTTATCTTTAATTGGCGTGGCACTCATTAGAAAATCTTTTAGCTGATTAATATATACAAAATTCTCATTAAGTGTCCATCCTTCAATTTTTTTCTTTTTTACAACCTTTTTTTTGTCTTTTTTTACCGTTACCTGTCTATATCCGATTTTTTTCTTTATAAAACCCATCTGTTTCATTATAGAAAATTCAAAACGAGTTGTATCAAGTGTAATTTTCGCGCGAGAAGCCGCTTCTTTATTTGTAAATACATTTTCCGGATTAAATAAAAAAAGCCGTAACAGTTTTACCGTAGCGGGACTTCCAAAAAGTTTTCCTAAAATTTTCATAAAAAATAAATTTATAAATTATACAAACAGACCAACTTATTATGATATATGTAAATAATATCATATTTAATAATAAATTTCTATAATTTATACAATTACTTTATATCTGTGAATTACGAAACGCAAAAATTTATGGTCTGGTTGAGCAAAAACATTTAGAAGACAAAGAGATTTTGCGACCCGAGGACCTAAATTTTTGCGTTTCGTAATTCACAGTTTATATGGCAATATATGTTTGACTACGATAGGTTGTTAAGAGAAAGACGGTTTTTTATTTACAAATAACACACTTTTGTCCTATATAGGACAAAAGTGTGTTATTTGTAAAATCCTAACTTTTGTAAGATAAATTCTATTTCAATGTTACAATACCGCCAGCTTCTTCAATCTGTTTTTTTATATTTTCCGCCTCTTCTTTTTTAACGCCTTCTTTTAGAATAGACGGGACGCCATCAACCGCGTCTTTCGCTTCTTTAAGGCCGAGGCCGAGAATACTCTTTACAACTTTGATAACAGCAATCTTCTGTTCTCCCGCGGCTGTAAGTTCAACCACAAAAAAACTTTGTTCTTCCGCGCCGTTATCGCCACCCGCGGCGCCTCCTGCCGGAGCCACCGCTACAGCTTGAGCCGATACTCCGAATTTCTTTTCAAAAACTTTTACTAATTCATTGAGTTCTACTACCGACATTTTTTCAATCTCTTCCACAATTTTTTTAAATTTCACGGGAACTTCCGTCTGAATTGTTTTCTCATTGTCTTTCGTATCAACGGACACATTTTTATCTTTTTCCTTGTCTACTTGTGTTTGTTTCGTCTCAGATTTTATATCATTATCCGTTTCTTCTTCTTTCGCGTCCTCTGTTTTTAAATCTTTAACGGCTATTTCTTTATTTTCTTCTTTTTTGTTATCGTCTGACATATTTATTTTCAATTAATCTAATAATATTTAATTTCTTTTAACTTATCCGCATTATTGTTTATCAAATTTTTTTACCTTGAATTATGCTTTACTTCGCGCGATTTGGTCAAGCGCTATGGCGCATCTTTGTATAGGTGAATTTATAATATTCACAAACATTCCATATAAAGTTTTAAGCGGAGGAATAGACGCAATCTCTGCCATTTCTGTTTTGTCCATATATCGCCCTTCAAATATGCCCCCCGCAATCGCTATATTATCTTTGAATTTTTTTACAAATTCATTAATTTCTCTTGCGGGCGCCGTAAGGTCTGTGCCGTATGCAATGGCAATTTCTCCATTAAGCTCCGGAAATTCGCCTTTTATACCCGCTTCAGAAAGCGTTCGCTTAATAAGCGTCTTTTTTGCCACAAAATAACCAATATCTTGACCTTTCAGAGTATTTCGCATACCTGCCGTGTCAAAAACAGAAAATCTTTTGAAATTGACAAATGCGACCGATTTAGAGTCATTAAAAATAGTTTTCAGTTTATTAAGTATCTCGCCCTTTTTTTCTTTTGTTAATGCCACAATAAAAATACAAAATTAAATTAAAAAACAAACGACCTGTTAAAACAGGCTGGCATATCAATTCCACTCCAAAATAGAAATGATTTTGACCTAAACGGGAAATTAAGCCAATTATTGGCGCCCGCTGTCTCCAGTCTGTTATAGATAAAATATTATCAGATAATTATTTTATGTCAAATTTTGTTTAGCTACTTTTTATAATGTTAAAGATTTCTCTGTTGTAAATATACGAGTCTAACCTGTACATATTGGTGCGGCTGAGTAGTTGGTAATGATTATTGAGAATATAAAGATTGCATACGAAACACCAACGGGTCTGATTTGTCACGCACAATCCCCCTGTCACGCGCTTCCGTGCTTAATATGTATTACACCATTAATATCAAGGCAAATTTTTGATATTGGTAATATTATTGTTTATGGGATTAGCCATAGTTTTCTTATTTTGTTCTTCCGTATCCAAAAACGAAGCGATATAAACTATTATCATACTACCGATAACAATCAGCGCGAAACCACCTAAAAATTTCCGGCTTGTTTTATTAAAAATCTTAAAAATCATATTTAAATTATATCATCATCCGTATTCTTATCCAAGTCTTATCCAAGGACAGTATCCAAGGACAGTCCTTGGACAATTTCACTCATATTTTCTGTCTAATCTCTATCCAAGGACAGTCCTTGGATTGATTTTAAACTGTCCTTGGATTGATTTTAAAGTAAACAAAATATAATCAATAATTCTATATGAAAATTAAACACCAAGGTTGAACCTCGGTATTTCGGTGTTATTTATGGTTTTGAAACTTCTTTAATTTCTTTATTAAGAAGTTCCGTGAGTTGAGTATTTTTAAGTTTTTGCGCTTCATCGCGCGCTTGAGTATAGTATTTTTTAGCATTTACAATATCTTCTATCTCCTTAAAATATGCCGCTAAAGTTATCAATAAATTGATATTTCTGGGTTCTTCTTTAAGTCCCTCAAACAAAACATCCGTTACAAGAGTTGTGTTTTGTTTGTATGAGTATTTATAAAGTTCGTGAAGAGGTATATAAACATCTGTCTTTTGTTTGTCGTTTTCTATCGCCTGCAGAAAATTCTTCTCCGCTTTTGGAAAATCTTTAAGATAATAATGATATAAATCGCCGAGATTGCTAAATGATACACTGCTTGATGGTCTTATGGCGCTTACATATTCCCAAGCATCTCGCGCAGATTCATAATCACCGGCAATCTTATAATTTACACCAATAGAAAGCCAATCTGAAAACAAATCGTTATTTTCTTTAAGATTATTTCTTAATTTTGTAATTTTCTCCCGCAAAAGTATTTTCGCGTCCTCCGGTAAATCATTATTATAAAAAATAATTTGTTTACTTAGATTAGGAACAGCCAAATTGATTTTTATAATATTATTTTCTATTACGATATCTTTGATATCCTGTGGTATATTATCCACGCTTGCGGCAATAAGATTATCGTCTACATCATTTTCAGAAGAATTGCCTTTATTTATATCATTGTATATAAACCATCCCGCGCCGGATGTGATTATTATCACAATCAATATTCCTGTTATTTTAAACATATAATATTATTTTACACAAAAAAATACGCCCTGCAAGCAAGTCAGGCCGCAATAGATAAAAAGTTGCTCAAATCCTTTCATATTCTTATCCAAATCTTATCCAAGGACAGTCCTTGGACAGAAAATATGAGTGAAATCATCCAAGGACTGTCCTTGGATTGATTCCGTCCTTGGATTGATTTTAAAGTAAATAAAATATAATCAATTTATGAGATTAAATGAAAGCCAATCATTTATGAAATCATCAAATTCCTTTGGTTGAGAAAAATATTCCGGAAATGAATCTTTTTCAAGAATTTTTTCTTCCTGCCTTTTGCCGCCAATATACTCAAAGTAACTTGAATATGGATATTTTTGAAGATAGTTTTTTGCCTTTACGCGGTCAGTAATTTTATTTTCTTTCCACTGAGAATCTATAATTTTTATTGGATTAAGGTGAATATACGAGAAAATGTATTTTAAATATTCGTCAGTATCAATACGCTTTGCTTTAAATGGCCCCTCAAAAAGACTTCCTGTTCTTTCATATTTTTTGTTGAAATACATAGAATAACCAGTAGCAACCTTTTTCACAAATTCGCTTATTCCATTTTCTGTCTTCTCCTTAATTAGTAAATGAAAATGATTGGGCACTAAACAATAAATCCCAATGTCAACCAATGTTTCCCCTCTATCTATCTCATCCAAGGACTGTCCTTGGATAGATTTAAAAACAACTGATTTGCGACTATTGCAAACAAAAAGTAGTTTTATAAACCTTTTTTTATCAAAAACATTAAGAAAAATCGGCATCTTGTTTATACCTCTATTATATAAATGATAAAATTCTCCTATTGAAAATTGAAATTTTCGATTCATAGTTAATATTATATCATCATAAATATTCCTATCCAAGGACTATTCTTATCCAAGGACTGTCCTTGGATGACTTATGTCCTTGGATGACTTATCCAAGGACTGTCCTTGGATGATTTATTTAATATATATATACATACATACGAAAAGTCCTTGGATGACTTATCCAAGGACTGTCCTTGGATGATTTGTTTAATACATACATACATACATACATACATACATACATACATACATACATACATACATACATACATACATACATACATACATACATACATACATACATACATACATACATACATACATACATACATACATACATACATACATACATACATACATACATACGAAAAACCCCTCACTTGAAAAGTGAGGGGTTTTTCTGCTAATTTATTCTAAATCCTCAAAAGGTTCTTTATGCAATCCAAGGACTGTCCTTGGATAACTTTAGAAGATGAAGAGTATTGACCTAATTAGACTTAGTATGTTACTTGGACAATGTTACTACCTCAGAGCCATCTGATGGAAGTCCTGAAATATTGAAGCCGTTTGTCCAGTCAACATGCGTCGCTGATGATGTCGTAGTTGCGTTTGGCGACCATACGATATTGTCTCCATTTGCATTGCCATCAACAGATGCCCGAGCACCCATTAGAGTTGCTAATGTTGGGTAAGTTGCGTCTCCTCCCAATCTTGTTGTAACAGAACCGGAGAATGTGCCTGTGCCCGCCGTTAATGTGACCGTGCCTGTTACTCTAAAGTAATAGGTTGCGCCTGTAGGGATTTGCAGAATTGATGTCAATTGAGCGTCATTGTCCCCTGAACTTGCAAGAGATGCTAATTGAGTTATAACCTTTCCGCTTGTAAATCCTGGAACCGGCTGTGAGTAAGCAGAGTCGGTATATGCGTAGACATCCAGAAGAGTAACCGTTGTTGTTCCTGAAACAGCGCTTGCTGTTGAGGTTGCCAAGTTTACAGTTAACTGATGAAGACCGATACCGTTGCCTCCAGCGCTTGATGTGATGCTAAATTTGTATAGATCCATCACACCATTAGTCAAGACGGTTGTAGGAACAGATTGTTTTGTAATCGTTGGATATGAGCTAAACATTCTTGTTCCGTTGAATGATGTTGAACCGGTCGCATTAATTGTCGTGCCTGATGAACCAACACCTTGCGTATTTGTATTTACATCAATGTCAACCGCGAGCAATGCTCCTTGATTACCTGAGGCGCTTGTTCCAACATTTGCTAAATCAATTTTAACTGTTATATCTTTATCCGTGTCTTTTGAAATTACAACAGGAACAGAAAGCGTTGATGTGGCATTTGTGTTTGCTCCTGTGAATACAGCTGAACCAACTTGTGTTCCTCCGTCCCACAGTGTTACCTGAACAAGGTCGCTTGAAGTTGATGAAGCTGAGTTTGTCAAAGTAAGCCCAACTCTTTGCAGAGTTATGTTTTCATTTGAAGCTCGGAAGTTTATGATTCCGTGATTAACACCAGTTGTTCCAGCTTTGACAATTGCATACGCAGGACTTGCGGCATCTTCAGACGCAACAAGAGTTCCTGATTGAACCGTCATTGTCTGACCGATTGAAGCCGTAACCGTTTCCGTAACGGCGTTTTGCGATGTAACACCAGTTACAATAATGTTAGCCGCTGTATTCGCAATACCCCATGAAAGACTGTCACCGGCTCCTGTAGAACCTGCTATTGTGCATTTAAGAGCAAGTGTCTTAACTGTTCCTTTCGTAATAACAAGTGTCTGGTCAAATGTGATTGTCTCATCGTTTCCGGTCGCCACTGACGGTGTTAGGACATTTGAACCTGTGTTCAAAGCTGTTGTTCCATCAAATACCTGACATGCTGAAATCTCTGTTACTTCTATATCAGCGAATGTCAACTTAGGTTTAAATGATGAGAATCGGACATCCTCGCCTGATTGCGTAGCGTCAAACTGATAATTTGTGAATGTGAAAGGTCCGGATGTAATGTTCTGCTCCACAGGATTTGGAGATATCGTTACAGAAAGAGCCGCCGCTTTGACAGTCATTGTATTAAGCGAAAATTCTGTTTGTGAAATTGTAATTGAATTCCCCGTAACATCTCCGACCGGCGATGTCCATCCAGAAGGTGTAACTGATACGATGTATGTGCCGCCATTTCCGATAGTTGAGGCCACTTTACCTTTTACAGAATAGATCTGCTTCCCTGTTGGAATTGTCATTGAATCTGTAAATGTAACTGTCTGCGCAAGCGCGCTTGTGTATTCTGCGTCAACCGGACCGGCTACCACCGAACCATTTTGGTCAACAAGAGTTACATTTGTCAAGAGACCCGTGCCTGAACCCGTTGTGGATGCAACCGTAATCGTTATACCTGAAATATTGATTGCCTCGCCTTTAATGTCTGTTTCAAACGCGCCAAGTGGCTGGTCTGGAACATTAACTGCGATGTTTTGCGCAGGAACCGATGCCGACCTCTGAACCGTTGATACAGAGCCGGCTGTAATTGACAAATGCGCGTTATCAAACCATGGCGTTCCCGCTAGAAATGCCGAGCTTGTTGTTGCGGCCGTGCCAGAACCTGCGGGAGGTGTTATACCGTAACCAAATACCTCGCCCGTAATGTTTAGATCGGTCGTCTTGTCAATGTCAAAAACAACTGTTCTGCTTGCTCCGCCGATAATGTCTCCTTTAACATAAATGTCAATAAGATTTCCTTTTCCGATTACTATTCCGGAGCCGAGTTTTGAAGTATAGAACTTGCCATCAGAAGAAACAGTTGTAGAATATTCAACTCCGTCAACAACTGTTACGACATTTGCAAGGTCTCCGCTTCCTGCAGAACCTGTCTGATTCCATCTTATGCTGTTAACTCTTACTTCTTCCGCTGAACCGGCTGTTACGGTAATACCCGCAAATCTTACTCCGGTTATTCCAATCTCTTTTGATTGAGCGGAGTTCGGGTCAAATGAAGAAATCCCCATTGTTACCGAACCGATTGCAAGAGAAGCATTGATTGTCTGCGATGTGCCTGTGATTGGAAGCGAACCTGAAACTGTTGCTGAAGTATTGATTCCAATCACTGAAAGATTCGCGATTGTTCCATCTCGCGAAGAGTTGTCTGCCGCCATATTACCGGCAACTGTAAATTTCTTTGATGTGCCCGCAGAAATTGTAACTTTATCGCCAACAGTCGTCTGATGATTTGAATTTAATGTTTTTGAAGTTCCTATCTGTATTCCGTCCTGGTCAAGAAGCACTATTCCTGAAAATACAGCGTCCGGAGCAAGACCTTTTCTCTCAACAGTAACGCTGTCCATAACGACATCGCCATCAGAACCAGCTGTTACTGTAAAGCTCGTAAATGGAACTCTTGCGGCGCTGTCCGGAGCAAGTGTTGCCACTGGCTGAGTTCCGGCTACAACTGAAAGACCAGTTCCTACAGGAGCCGGTGTTGTTGTGGTGTCTCCACCCGTTGTGTCGGTGTCGCCTCCTGTTGTTGGAGCTGAAGAACAAAGTGAATTTGCTTTCGCTCTTGATGAAGCTCCGAGGTATCCCGTTCCCGCTGACAAACCAACAGGTGTCAAAATCTCAGAAGCGTATTTGTTCTGGAATTTCGCAACCGCCGCTTTTGTAAGAGAACCGAAATAATCGGATTCTTGCCCCGCAGAACCAATTCCCGATGAAGCGATTTGTGTCGCTGAGTCAGAGTTTAAGAATTTCTGAAGAGCCAAAACATCAGCGCCCGCGCTTCCTGTGGTCAAATTAGTTGACCATGTGTATGGACATACGCTGGCTGTTGATGTACTACCACCTGTTGTTGGCGTACCGCCCGATAAAGATGTTTGCACATTGTTAATCGTCGCTTGGTCAGCCCCGAAAGACTGTAACAAAGAAATGATTGCGTCTATCTGACTTTGCGTCAAAGCCGCATGCGCCGGTATAACCGAACCGAACAAAAGCGCGAACGCAAATGCCACTCCGATTAAACCAATAGCAATCTTTAAAGCTATAGAATTAGTTTTTGTAATACTCATAAATAATAATTAATTTTTAAAATTTAATTATGTCTTTTATTATTTCGCGTTATGATAATGAATTTTACGAAATATTTATAAAGACAATTTTTACGCGAAAGGATTTTTGTTCGACCAAAAATAATTTTCGCGCGTCTTGTTAATAATAATGAATAACTATTTTTTCTTCTTTCTTACTATCCTAAAATATCCTAAATTGCATCGACGCAGGACAAAAAAGGTTAGTTGATAAAATTTAGACCGAATTTCAACCGTATGCGAATCCGACCGAACCCTTAATGAGAATTGGGAATTAGAAATTTCTGAAACTATTATTGCGATATATCTTTGAATTACGAAACTCTTTCTTAGCACAAATTTTTGCAAGACGCGCATAAAAAATCTGTTGATTTTTTTGCTATGCTCGGCGCGCGGCGCCTCCGCAATGTCTTGCAAAAATTATGCCTGCGACGAGTTTTGTAATTCACGGGATATAATCGCCAACTTATAATTTTCATATTTAATTTTCAATGAACTTTCTTATCTCTTAACGGTGTCTTAATTGTCGTTTTATCTTATATTTTCATTACGGAAATTAGAGTCAGAGTGCCCGACTGAAACAATATTATAAAATTTCTCGTTAAAATGCAAGCGTTTATTATTGTCTAAAAAATAGCCAAATAAAACACCGATAATCATTAAACAGAAAATCTATACATAATTATATATCAATAGCAATACATACAATAGCGCCGTCCAATAAAATATGTGGATAACTACTCTGCGCTTGTATTTATTGACATTGCTTTTGTAAATGTTCAACTTTGGATATTGAATATTTTAAAAATATTACAAAAGCGTAACGATACCAAAACAAGTGAGGGGGGGGTAAGTTTTGTCCTTTATGTCAAACGGCGCGCCAAACTATAAATGCTCCATCTTTTACTGCCTTTTTTTTCTAAGACACCTTCATTTATAAGCGCCTGCAATTCGCGCTGCAAAGTTTTAGAACTGCATCCATGAATTGTGTTTAGAGCGTCTTTTGTGGTAATAAAAGACGCTTTTTGAAGCAATTCAAGTATTGCGTTTCTTCTGCTGTTATGTCTTATATCCGAGGTCTTTGGATTAATATCAATTTTTTGTCTTTTTTCAATATTTTTTATATTTTTTATGTCTTTTATAAAATGTCCTTTTGAAATTAGCTCCGCGGTTTTATTATGTCTTATAGATTTTTGTTCACTATTTATATTTTTTGCGACAATTTTATCATTTTTATTTAATTCTTGTTTTAGAGCATAAGTTTCGTATAAATCAGGAACATTGAAAAAATCTTTTGTTAGCGATATGTTTCCAGATTTAATATCTTCTTTTCTTGTTTTTATAAGAATACCTAAATCAACATATTCCCGCCTTAATATCATTGAATTCATTTCAGAGATATATCCTGAAACGAAAGCTATATCAAGCAGAGAGTTTATTTCCATAATAAAAGAAAGTGTGGAATCCAAAGACGCCTCGCTATCGTTATTTATATTGAAAGATTTATTTATTTTCAAGGACATTTTTTGTAAATTTATAATCCCTGAAAAAATATTTATAGACCTTTCTCTTAATAAACCGCGAAGCATTTCACTCTCCGGAATAAAATTAGTAACTATATAAAGAGCGGATGAAAGTTTTTCCGCTTTTTTGTATAAAAATGTATATAAATGACTGCCTTCTAAAAGATTACCGCGTTCAGCGTTTTCAATACTTTTTTCCGTAAGATTTCTACTTTTGTTTATATTGTTTTCTTCTTCCATAATTTATTGCTCTTTAATGTTGTCCTTTATTTTTAGTGTATGCAATATTTATGTCTTTTATATATATTGTCTTTTAGATTATTTGTCGTTTATATAATAGCCATATATGTCCATTATATAATAAGCATTTATAAAATCAACTCTCTCTAAATAATTTTTAAATTACGAAACTTTTTACTTGGCATAATATAAAATATTCGGCATCCCGTATTGAGTATTTTATATATAAATGATTTTTATGTTATTATTTTAATAAATATCTTTGAATTACAAAATACAAAAATTTATGGTCTATTTGAGCAAAAACATTTAGAAGATAAAGAGATTTTGCGATTTGAGGACTTAAATTTTTGTATTTCGTAATTCATAATTATATGTTTAATTTTTTAAAAAATAAAAATAAAAAAACTAAAAAAAATAACCGTAATAAACAATCCGGGATATTTGACGACTTAAAAAAAGATACTGCCAGAGGAATATTCACCATACTTTTTTTTATCATTGGCGTATTCTTTACACTATCTGCGTTTGACAATGCCGGCATAATTGGCAATGTCATATTTAAATTTTTTTCTTCTTTATTTGGCATTGGGTATTTCATACTTCCAGCATTATCTTTTTTATTATCGGTTTTATTTATAAAATCATTTAATAATTCTTTCGGCGGATTAAAAATAATAAGCGTAGCGGTTTTCTTTTTGTCTTGTATAGGACTTGTGGAATTGGTTTTCACGAATAAAGGCGGTTTATTCGGCGATATAATCGTAAGTCCGCTTGTGGGGCTCTTTGATATTTTCGTAACACTAATGATACTCTGGGGAATGGCAATGATATCCATATTGGTATTGTTTGAAGCAAAATTGCCGTCGCTTGAATCATTGAAAACAATTTTTAGCAAAAAAAATTCGTGGGAAGAACAAAAAGAATACGAATTTTATGATGAAAATAATGGGGATAAAAAAGAAGCAGAAATTGAAGAAGATGATAAAGAGAAAACAAAAACCGAATATAATGAAAAAGAAGACGAAAAGAAAAAATCAACAATAAAAAACATATTCGGATTGGGAGAAAATAAAAATAATGGGGAGATAATACAAATGAAACAAATACAAGTCGGCTCATATACGCCTCCTCCGCTCTCTCTGCTTGAAAAAGACAGAGGTAAACCCGGAGTCGGAGACATTAAAGCGAATGCGAATATAATCAGAAGAACTCTTCAAAATTTCGGCGTTGATGTTCAGGTGGATGAAATATCAATAGGTCCGAGCGTTACCAGATATGCACTAAAGCCCGCAGAAGGCGTGCGATTGTCTAAAATAATAGGGTTGCAAAATAACCTTGAATTGGCGCTTGCGGCGCATCCTGTCCGAATAGAAGCGCCGATACCAGGAAGGTCGCTTGTCGGTATTGAAGTGCCGAATACAGCGAAAACAACAGTCGGTCTGTCTACCCTGCTCTCTTCCGAAATATATCAGAAATCCATCAAACCGCTTCTTGTGTCGCTTGGAAAAGATATTGCGGGTCAATCGTATTTCGCGGATTTGGCAAAGATGCCGCATCTGCTTATAGCCGGCGCCACGGGGTCGGGAAAATCAGTTTCTATTCATACTATTATAAACTCATTATTGTTTAGAAATTCCGCCCAACAATTACGGTTTATAATGATTGACCCTAAACGGGTGGAACTTACGCTGTATAATAATATCCCGCATCTTCTCACTCCTGTGATAACTGACGCCAAGAAAGCGATATTGGCTCTGAAATGGGCTGGTAAAGAAATGGAAAGACGATATGAAATACTTGAGAAAAATTCTTCGCGAGACATAGATTCGTATCATAAATACATATCTGAATTTCCGAAAAAACAAGACAGCGAGGATGTGAAAGAAATTGACCAAATGCCGTATATCTTAATCATAATGGATGAACTCGCGGATATTATGCAAATGTATCCGAGAGAGCTTGAATCCGCGGTGGTGCGGCTCGCGCAAATGAGCCGCGCCGTTGGAATACATCTTGTTCTTTCAACACAAAGACCTTCGGTAAATGTTATCACCGGACTTATAAAAGCGAATATTCCTTCGCGAATCGCTCTGCAAGTGGCTTCGCAAATTGATTCCAGAACTATTTTGGACAGTTCGGGAGCGGAAAAATTACTCGGGGCTGGAGATATACTTTATTTATCCGGGGATATGTCCAAACCAAAAAGATTGCAGACCGCTTTTATATCTGAAGATGAAGTAAAAAAAGTCGTAAAATATCTGATAAAGAATTACGGCGATGACGCGCAAAGCGAAATTAACCTTTCCGTAGACGGCGCGCGCGACATAAACAACAATGCCGTGTTTGAATCAATCCTTGAAAACAATGCGGGTGACGAAGAAGATGAATACTATGAAGAAGCTAAAAATATCGTAATACGAGCCGGTAAAGCATCTACATCGTATCTTCAAAGAAAACTTCGTATCGGATATTCGCGCGCGGCGCGCCTTATGGACATACTTGAAGAAAAAAGCGTAATTGGACCCGCTGACGGCGCGAAAACAAGAAAAATTCTTGAAAAAAATCCCGATAAAAATGAATATACCACCGATGAGAAAATTGCCGATGAACAGCAGAAAATATAAATTTCAAATTTAATCTAATAATGAAAAATCCAAAAAAGATTCTGCTATCAGGTATTTTAATATTTTTCGCAATTACAATATTCGGATATATTATATTTCAAGCAAGAAATATAATAATAGGTCCGATAATAAAAATAAAAACGCCGATAAACGGCTCTCATCTGAGAGAATCTTTAATTGAAATAAAAGGTATTGCGAAAAATATATCTTATATAAGTATGAATGATAAACAAATATTTACGGATGATAATGGCGTATTTAGCGAAAAATTGCTCCTATCCCGCGGATATAATATAATAATGATTAAAGCGGTTGACAGATTTGGTAGAGAAATTCAAAAAAAATTGGAACTTATTTATTAAAAGTAATTTAAACGCAAATTATGGCAAAAACAAAAATACCACCAAAAAAGAGCGGTTCAAGTATTGATGATACGATTAAAGAAATTAAGACAAAGTTTGGCGAAGAATCCATAATGAAACTCGGGGAAACACCAAGAGTAAATGTTGACGCTATTCCGACCGGCTCAATTGGTCTTGATTGGGCGCTTGGTATCGGAGGGTTTCCGCGTGGAAGAATAATTGAAATATTCGGACCAGAATCATCGGGAAAAACAACACTCGCTCTTCATGCGATAGCCGAAGCGCAGAAAAAAGGCGGTATATGCGCGTTTATTGACGCAGAGCATGCGATGGACCCGGAATACGCAAAGAAGTTGGGCATAAAGACAGAAGAGCTTCTTATTTCCCAACCGGACACAGGAGAACAGGCGCTTGAAATTACAGAGTCGCTTGTTCGCTCGGGGAAAATTGATGTTATTGTAATTGACTCTGTCGCGGCATTGACTCCGAAAGACGAAATAGAAGGCGATATGGGGGCGCACCATGTGGGAAAGCAGGCGCGATTGATGTCGCAAGCGCTTCGCAAATTAACCGCAATAGTCGCGAAATCAAAGACAATTATTATATTTATAAACCAGATAAGAATGCAGATAGGCGTGATGTTTGGAAATCCGGAAACTACGACAGGAGGCAAAGCGCTTAAATTTTACACTTCTGTGCGATTGGACATAAGAAGAATCGCCCAGATTAAAAAAGGAGATGAGGTGATGGGTGGCCGTGTGAGAGTAAGAGTGGTAAAGAATAAAGTTGCCGCTCCTTTCAAAGTAACGGAGTTTGACCTTATGTATAATGAAGGAATTTCCCGCGAAGGAGAACTTTTGGCGCTTGGTGAAAAATATGAGATAGTTCAGAAGTCGGGAGCGTCATACAGCGCCGGAGAGGAAAAACTTGGCAGAGGATACGACGCGGCTCGGCAATATCTGAAAGAAAATAAAAAAACCGCGGAACAAATACTCAAAGAAATCCGTAAAAAACTCTCCGCTTAGCGAACCTTCCGTATTGAACCGCGTATTTCGCGCGCAAAAATACTCTTTAATGCATCTCTCATCATCCATATAATAAGAGCCGCTAAACCAAATACTATAAACTGCACGGCAAGCTCCGTATTTATTATAGAATAGGACATAAAATTATAAAGTCCCGCAACATTGCTCCACTTCGGCATATTATCAGCCACAGCGGCAATATTTACAAATACTTTTACGCCATATAGAAGCGCCGCTCCAATGTATATCTTAAATGCAATGTTGCTGAAAATTTTACGAAGAATATATATTGCGTAAATTCTTCTCATTATTCTTTTTTTTAAAACATTATCCATATGTTTTTTTTATCTTATATTTTTTAAATTTCGCAATTTACGGTATATTGCCATATTCAATTTATTAGACGGCCTATATCTTAATTGCAGATTACCGCATTGATTTTTCTAAATTCTTTTTTGGCGCGATGAACTCTTGTTTTTATGGCGCCAATTGATACTCCTTCTATTTTAGCAATTTCCTCCTGCGGTCTGCCTTCAATAAAATGCAGACGCAAAACTTTGCTTAAATGTTCCGGCATTTTTGACAGGACGGAAATAATATAATTTTTTAATTCCTTCTTTTCAAACTGCTTCGTATTCGTATCAGCCATAACTTCATACCATTCGGGGTCCGGATTAAACACCGAGTTGCGGTGTTTTTTTATTTTTTGATATCTCGTAAAAGAAGTGTTGAGCAGTATTTTATATCCCCAAGAACTAAAAGATGCTCCTTCTTGAACCCGAAAACGTTCTGCGTTTGCGTAAATTTTCGCAAATGTTTCTTGCACGACATCTTCAGCGTCTTCTCTATTACGAAGCACGAATTCCGCTTTTCTTATAAAAGCATCCTGATATCTGTCCAAGAGAATACCAAAAAGGTATGGCTGCCGCGCCGATAAAATCAAGATTTCTTCGTCGCTTTTTTCCATATTAAAATTATTCCGTAATTTATCTTCTTTCATTATAAATGTATTATATCGACCTTCTTAACTTTTACAACGAGTAAAATTATAAAAAAGTTTCAATCTCATTAGTAATTTTGAATTAAAATTTAACCTGTAATTCAAAGTGTAATATAATACTATAAATTACGAAATATAAAATTTAGGTCTTCTATTCGCAAAACCTCTTTGTCTTCTAAATGTTTTTGCTCAACCAGACCATAAATTTTTGCGTTTCGTAATTCAAGAATAATACCAAAATTAATATCAAGGTTAAACCTCGCTGTTTTTAGAACCTCGGTATTTTTGCTTCATATACTGCGAGCGCGCTTGCTCTCATAAGGCATCCATATTACAGACAGGTATAGCAAAAAATCAATAGATTTCTGTATATATCTTGCAAAAACTTATCATCAGCTCATCAGAGACGTGTTTTAGACAAGGACATTTTGCACTCATAATAACTGAAGGGCTTTATTGAGAAAACCCGTCCAAGGACTGTCCTTGGACGGGTTTTGATTTTGACCAGATATATATTTCCTGTCCAAGGACTGTCCTTGGACGGGTTTTGATTTTGACCAGATATATAGGCGTTTGATTCTTGTTCGTAGTATGTTGTTTTCGGCTTTTCGCCTTTATAAATTCTAATAATTAACCTTTGTCACCCCAATCTTATCAGAATGTCATCTCATAAGGTTAACTGTACATGTCCTTGATGTCCTGTTTTTTTGTGGTATAATTTTATTACAATGCTTAATTATAATGAAATAACAAAAGGAAAATTTATCACGCTTGGCAACGCTCCGTATGAGACGCTTTCTTCCCATATTTTCAGAAAACAACAGAGAAAACCAGTAAATCAGGTAAAAATAAAAAATCTAATTACAGGAAAAGTAATTGAGAAATCATTTCATCAATCGGATAATGTAGAGGAAGCAAGCATAGAAAATGAGACGATAGTTTATATTTATAACAATAAAGGAGAGTTTTGGTTTAGAGATGCGAATGACAAAAGCAAACGGTTTAATTTAAGCAATGAAATTATCGGCGAACAAATGAAATTTATAAAAGAGAATTCTGAAATAACCGCATTAGTTTTTAATGAAAAAATCATAGACATCAAAATTCCAATTAAAACGGATTTGAAAGTTATGGAAGCGCCCCCAGCCACAAAAGGAAATACCGCGCAAGGCGCGAATAAACAAATAACACTTGAAACAGGAGCTGTAATTAACGCGCCGCTGTTTATAAACGAAGGAGATATTGTAAGAGTAAACACTGAAACGGGAGAATATACGGAGCGGGTAAATTAAAACCCATCTTAAAAATTGCGAGGGCGAAATAGATTTTTGAGACGAGTTCTAATTAATCACATAAGGCAGTAGCCCCATAAATCTCGCTCTTTTAATTGCCGTAGCAAGTTTGCGTTGATTTGTCGCACTCACACCCGTGTTTATTCGCTGATTTATTCTTCCGTGATTTTTAAGACAACTTTTCAGAAGTTCCGTGTCTTTATAATCAATATGTTTTATTTTATTTATTAAAAAAAATTTTTGCATTTTTTTGTTTGGAAATTACTATGAATTACGAAATACAAAAATTTAGGTTCTCATTTCGCAAAAATTCTTTATCTTCTAAATGTTTTTGCTCAATTAGACCGTAAATTTTTGTATTTCGTAATTCAAGAAAATTAATAATTATAAATTGTAAATATCTTTTTTTAAAAAATCTAAAATGGTATGTCTTCGGGCTTAATATCATCTTCCGGGTATTCAATATCGTTAGATTGCGTCTGTTGCTCCGTATTATCCGTCTTCTCCCGCTCCGCGGATTGTGTTTTGGCTCCTCCGCCTCCGCCCGCGTTTCTTGGTCCGAATTGAACTCTATCTGCAACTATTTCCATTCTGTATTTTTTTACCCCATCACTCTCCCAACTTCTTGTCTGCATCCTCCCCTCAACAAACGCCGAGCTTCCTTTTTTAAGATACTGAGCGACATTCTCCGCCTGCCTGCCGAACACGACTATATTATGATACTCCACGCTCTCTTGTTTCCCGCCGTCTTTATCTTTCCACACGCGATTTGTGGCTATAGAAAAAGTCGTAACCTGAATGCCCGAAGGCAAAGATTTTAATTCTGGGTCTCTTGTCAAATTACCATATACCAAAGCTTTGTTTAAATACATATTTTTATATTTACTCATTCAAATAAAAAATTAAAACGACCGATATTTAATAATTATTTTAATTTTATCAAAAAATATCATTGATTGATTAAAACTTATTTGCCATAATATTGTTTTTATTTCTTTATTGTTAATTATACTTTTTGTTTTTAATTTTAATTTTACGCTTTACTCCGCTATTAATTTTTCTATTGTCTTATCAAGTTCTTCTTCCGACATCTTAACTTCTTTTTTCTTTATTTTATCTTTTTTTTCTTTATCTTTATCATCTTTTTTGAAAATCTTACTGTCATTAGTATTATATTTTAATTTTTTAACTCCTTCTTTGCTGAATACGGCGTCCTTTGGCGCAAGTGTTGACTCTCTGACGGTTTTTATGATTAAAAATCGCAAGATATTATTGTTGGAATCAATAAGTTCTTTTACTTTTATGATATTATCTTTTTCTATTTCAAACTTAAGCCATCCAAAATACGCATTATTAAATTTGTATCGTTTACCGTCAATATCTTTTGTCATCGTGTAAGCGAGAGTAATCAATTTTGGAAATTCTTCCGCGACAAAAATACCGCCGAGTTTTTCAATAGCCGACCTGATAGAACCAATTTCATCGGCAATATTATTTTTCTCAACTGACGGTATGATATGAAAACCAAGTTCATAAACCTGCGTTTCAAAATCATTTTCTATGATTATTTCACTAACAGACGCTATATCTTCTTTTATAACTTCATCTATCATATTAAAAATATAATATCACATATTAAAAATTATTTCAAATCCTGTTTTTAAAAAATATTTTAAAGGCATTGTCCACGAGTGTTTTTTCAACTTTTTCGTATTCTATACTTTTAATTTCTGAAATTCTTTTTACTATTTCTTTTATATAAAGCGGCTCGCATCTCTTTCCTCTAAAAGGAGACGGCGCCGCAAACGGGCAATCGGTCTCTGACATCAACATATCAAGCGGAGTATATTTTATTATTTCATCATAATTATCGGCAAAAGTGATTACTCCGGTAAAAGAAAGTGTAAATCCAATATTTAGAAACTTCCCTGCCGTATCTAAATCTCCGGCAAAAAAATGCGTGTTTCCGCGAAGTTTCTCTCCATGATTTTTCGCGTAAGAATTTAAAATATCAAGGCCGTCCATATAGGCATCCATTGTTTTTACAGACGGTCTGAAATGAAGCATAAGAGGTAAATCATTTTCAAGCGCGAATTGAATTTGTCTTTCAAGATTTTCTTTTTGCGTATTTTTAATTTCTGATTTATTATTTTTAATTCTATAATAATCCAGCCCGCATTCCCCAATCGCTACGACTTTTTTATTTTTTACAAGTTCTTTATAATTTTTCTTGTTAAAACTCTCTCGCGCGTCTGGACCAAAACCTCCACTGGAGGGACCAAAACCTCCACTGGAGGGACCAAAACCTCCACTGGAGGGACCAAAACCTCCACTGGAGGGACCAAAACCTCCACTGGAGGTTTTGGTCGGATGTAGCCCAATAGTTGCAAATATATTGTCATATTTATCCGCCAAATCAACGACCTCTTTTGAAGTCTCTAAATCAATGCCAACAGAAATAGCTCCCATGCCTTCATCGCTCATTTTCTTTATAACTTCCTCTCTGTCTTCATTAAAATCAGAAAAATTCAGATGCGAATGTATGTCAAAATATTTATATTTCATTGTCATCAATATATCAAAATTTATAAAATAATGACAACATCCTTATATTATCCGATTTTTTTATTTCTTTTATTTTTAATTTCATTTAATATCTATGGATTACGAAATGCAAAAATTTAGGTCCTCGATTCGCAAAACCTCTTTATCTTCTAAATGTTTTTGCTCAAATAGACCGTAAATTTTTGCATTTCGTAATTCAAGATTAATATATCAAATAATTTTTATTTAAAATGTTAAACATTGAATGTTTAACATTTTATAGTCCGTAATAAAGGGCCGATCGCTCGACCCTTTTGTTTTATAAATTTATTATTTTATTAAAACTGGTGGAAATTTTACCGGTTCTACTTGGTTTGACCTTAAAACTTTAAAGCCAAACACTCTACCTGCAACTCTTTCGTATTTTTCATAATCTACCAAAAAACGGTGCTTGAAAAATACAAAAGTGCAGTCCTCCGGAGGCGCGTTATTTTCAATAGCGCATATACCAAAATCCCCTTCTGTCCCTCCGCAAAGAGACGGGAGACCACAAATAAACATTCCGTATTTATCTTTGTGTATAAGGGGGCAAAAAGGAAATTCTAAAATTATTTCCTTTTTGTTTATATATACCGCCCTTGAATTTAATCTATTACCACCGATTGCTGTTTCTTTATTTTCTAAAAAAAACTTTATTATGGCTTCTCGGTGGTCCTCCGCTTCAATAAAACAGAGACCTTTTTCTTCAAAAAATTTGAGGTCTTCTTTTGTTCGCAATATTTCCAGTTGTTTTTCTTCGTCGTAATAAACAATAATTCCTAAATTATTTATTACTAAATATTTTGATTTAAAAGGAAAGAATTTTTCATAATCCCCACTTCCTATGTATGTATAACGAACAATTATAGGTATTTCATAAATCTTCATTTCTTCCTCCTTCCAAAAATGTTTAACGGACTATTTTTTCTGATAGTGATATTAACATTATCATATATTTTGTCAAATAAACTTGAGCGCTTTGGTATTGAATGTCTAAGTTATTTCCTTAAAAAAAGCGGTGGCGGCATTTTATTTTGTTTAATAGCGTCTTTTATTTTTCGCGATGTTTCAGGCATTATCGGCTTAAGCATTTCGGCAATTGAATATAATTTTCCTACTGTATTTTTTATAATATATATCCCTCTTTCTTTATCATCTTTTACTACGCTAAATGGTTTTTCTGCCTGAATATATTTGTCCAAATCGCTAATCTGATTCCATATAAAATCCGCCGCTTTATTTATTTCAAAATTATCTAATGCGTTTTTTATTTCTTGCGGCATTCGCGCGTCATAAATATCAGCTGGTCCGACAAGATGATTTTCCGCGAGCTTCATAATTCTCGCTGTTAAATTTCCTATGCCGTTTGCCAAATTCGCATTATATATATCTTTAAATTTTTCTATTGTAAAATCACTATCCTCAAAAGAATTAATGTGGCGGGCATAATAATATCTCAAAGCGTCAGTCCCGTAATCTTTTACAATATCCGAGGGATTTATAATATTTCCAACACTTTTACTCATCTTCTGTCCGTTAATTGTAATAAATCCGTGAATTATAATCTGTTTTGACGGGGGCAAATCCGCTGACATAAGCATTGCTTGCCACATCGCCGCCTGCTGACGCACTTGGTCTTTGCCTGCAAATTGATTTACAGGCCACCACTTATTAAATTGAGCCATATCATCAGGCCAACCAATCGCGGAAATATAATTTACAAGAGCGTCAAACCAAACATACATTATATGTTCATCATCGCCCGGCACCGCCACCCCCCATGGCATTTTTGATTTAAAACGCGATATGCTGAAATCTTTCAGTCCCCGTTTTACAAATTTTTTAATTTCATTAAATCTAAAATCTGGAATGACAAATTGAGGATTCTCTTCATATAAATCAAGAAGCGGTTTTTGGTATTTTGAAAACTTAAAAAAATAATTTTCTTCTTCTATAAGTTCAATCTTCTGACCGGGGTGCTCGGGACAACAATTATTTATAAGTTCGGAGTCCGTCTTCCCCATTTCACATCCGACACAATATTTTATTTTATATAGTTTTTTATAAATATCACCTTTCGCGAAACATCTCTTCCAAAACTCCTGCGCGGCTTTTTTATGACGAGAGTCTGTCGTTCTTATAAAATTGTCGTAACTTAAATTAAGCGTGTTTTTTAGAGCGCGAAAATAATCCGAGTATTCATCGGTATATTTTTGTGGAGCTTGCCCTCTCTCAAGAGCTTTTGCGTAAATTTTTTGCCCATATTCGTCCACACCCGTATTAAAAAAAACATTGTTTCCGATAAATCGATTATATCTCGCAACAATATCGGTAAGAACAAATTCATACGCCGCGCCTATATGCGGCTTTGCATTTACATACGGAAGCGTTGTTGTTAAATAAAAATTTTTATTCATATTTCCTTTGAATTACGAAATGCAAAAATTTACGGTCTATTTGAGCAAAAATATTTAGAAAATAAAGAATTTTTACGAATCGAGGACCTAAATTTTTGCATTTCGTAATTCAAGATATTTCAGTAATTTTTGTTTTGCGCGACACTGTCTTAAATTACTGAATATTATCAATATGTTCTTTATGCGAGTGTTTTTCTAAAGATATTTCTTTCTCGCGCTGTATATCTTTAATAAGTTCCTGAATAATCGCCGCTATCGGAACAGATAATATAATTCCCAAAAATCCGGCAAACTGCGCGCCGATAATAAGAGCTAAAATAACAAGAAGAGGCGGAACGCCAACAACTTTTGTTACAACCAAAGGATAAATCAAGTGATTTTCAAATTGCTGAATAATAAGATAAAGTCCCGTAATCAAAAGCCCGAGTGTTACGCCTCCGTCAATAAAAGCTATTATTATAGCGGGAATTGCCGCCAAAACCGCGCCAAAAAGCGGTATAAGCTCAAATATACCGGCAAGCGCGGCAAGCAAGAGCGCGTATCTTATATCAAAAATAGTAAGCCCTATATATACCAGCATACCGACGACAACAGCGAGTATCAACTGCCCCTGCATCCATAATCCTATCTTTGTTTGAGAACGATTCCATAAATCAAGTATATATTTCTGATGTCTGACCGGCGTTACAATACGAAGAAAATTATCAATACCCTTTTTTTGCACAGCAAAATAAAAAGAAAATATAATTATAAGCACAAAACTTATAATGCCTCCGAATGCGATGCTCGCGGTTTTAATAAATCCTTCTGATATATTCGTAAATGACGATTGAATACTGAATAATGCGTCTTTTAGAGAAAAATTTTTTTCTATAATATCCAAGCTATTTATAAAACTTCCTCCGATTTTATTTGATATATTAAAAATATCGGAGTAGTTTGACAGAAATACGGAGAAATTTGTCGCCTCTTGAAGCAATGGTGGCGCGAAAAAATAAAAGACGCTTAGAAATAAAAGAATAAATCCCATATATATCAATAAAACAGCAATCACTCTTGGTATTTTGTATGAAATAAACCATTTTGTTATCGGCTCAATCGCTGACGCTATGACAATAGCCGTCATTACTATAAGAACAAGGTCTTTCAAGAAAAATAAAGCGCCGATTAAAAGCACAAATAAAATACTCTTTATAATGGTGCCTGAACTTATCGTAATATTTATATTTTTGAGATGTTCCATATCATTAATATAATACTATGAATTACGAAATACAAAAATTTAAATCCTCTGTTCGCAAAACCTCTTTGTCTTCCAAATGTTTTTACTCAACCAGACCGTAAATTTTTGCATTTCGTAATTCAAGATAGTCTAATAATAACATTATGCGGAGATATGTGAAATAATTTCCTTAATTTTAATTCTTTTTTGTTTACCCGTATCACGAGCGCGAAGCGTTACGGAGTCATCTTGAATAGTGTCAAAATCAATCGTTATGCAATGTGGAGTGCCTATTTCGTCCTGCCTTCTGTATCGCTTACCTATATTACCGTTATCGTCCCACATTATTTGTGGAATATCTTTTTTTACCATTTTATATATATCTCTCGCTTTTTTTACAAGTTCGGATTTATTTTTAAGAAGCGGAAAAACAGCGGCTTTGATTGGCGCGATGTTCGTCTTAAATCTAAGAAACACTCTTTTTTCGCCATTCATTTCGTCTTCCTTGTAAGCGTCTGATAGAATCATTAAAATAGTTCTGTCAACACCCGTTGATGTTTCAATGACATGCGGAATATATCTCTCTTTTGTTTTCTCGTCATAATAAGTCATATCAACACCAGAAAATTTTTGATGCTGATTTAAATCATAATCGCCGCGATAATGCACCCCTTCCAGCTCATTCCACCCGAAAGGATATTCATATTGTATATCCCAAGCGTCTTTAGCGTAAAAGACTAGATTCTCATGTTGCTTCCATCGTAATTTCTCCTTTTTTATGCCAAGGCGCTCGTAATAAGCCATTCGTTCATTTTTCCACTCTTCATACTCCGCAAAGGCCTCTTTTGGCGACACGAAATACTGCATTTCCATCTGTTCAAACTCTCGCTTGCGAAATAAAAATTGTCTTGGGCTGATTTCGTTGCGAAAAGCTTTGCCTACTTGAGCGATACCGAAAGGAATTGAATAAAATCCCGAGTTAAGCACATTTTTATAATTTATAAAAATTCCTTGCGCTGTTTCCGCTCGCAAATAAACCTCTTGGTCTTCTTCACTAAATTTTCCGAGAGTTGATGTCGCCATTAAATTTTTAGCAAACACTTTGCTAAAATCTTTTTTGCGGCAAACAGAGCAATGTAATTTCGCGCGATGTTCGTCAAATAAGATGTTGATTTGCGGCTCTGTCATTTTCTCATCCGCCGCAACTCCTATAGTGTCAAGTAAATGGTCTGCCCTGAATTTTGTATGACAATTATTACAAGTAACCATTGGGTCGGAAAAATCAGACACATGCCCGCTTGCTTCCCAAACTTTCGCGGCGGTAAAAATACTGGAATCCAAAAATGCCATATTATCATGATTTTCCATAGCTCTCGTCCACTCATTAACCACATTTCTGCGAAGTTCGGTCCCAAGCGGTCCCCAATCGTAAGTTCCGGCAAATCCGCCGTAAATTTCCGAGCCTGGAAATACAAAACCCCTTCTTTTAGCAAGCGCTGTTATTTTTTCTAATTTATTTTCTTCTTTTTTCATAATGCTGTTTTATATTATTTATCTTGAATTACGAAATGCAAAAATTTTACGGTCTAGTTGAGCAAAAACATTTGGAAGACAAAGAATTTTTGCGATTCGCGGACCTAAATTTTTGTATTTCGTAATTCATAGTATTTAATATCCAACTTTTTCTATTACGCTATGCCGCGTGGTATAGATAAAAAATCTTCCGCCGCGCAAAAAATTTATTCCGCTACATTTGCTCCGTCCTTCGGGAAACTCGGGTCGGTGCTCAGCTGTGTCGTAAGAGCTTTTTTGCCGCCGCTTATTTCTTTATCCGTAAATCTGTCTAATCCGATTATCTCTTGTTCATTCACAAGAATTGGTGAACTGTTTATTTGACCGATACTCGGAAGAAAAGACACTTGAAAAGCGACTTCTCTTTGTCCTTCGCTTAAAATACCGCTTCTTGGTTTAACGGTACCGACATCCCAAACAATTTTACCCCCTATCGGATTAAATATTATTGATTCATCCGAAGGACTTGTCTGTCCCGTCCATCTTATATAAGAAGGCAGAGTCGCCGTAACTAATATATTATCAACAATATTTGAAGAATTGGTAATTGTCCAGATTATCGTATATGTTGTTTCACTTTCGGCCTTAGGCGGTATAGCCCCCGTATTTGCAAATGGTCCCGCAAAATATACGGCGCGAGATGTTAAAATAAGGTCTGAAGATAATTTCACCACGCGAGACAATGTTGAATTGATTTTTTGTGAAACTTGACCCTCGGATATTCTATTTCCTTTAATGTTTATGTCAATAAACATTTCGGGATTCTTAAATATATTTCCGGATGAAGCTCCAAGTGAAGCAAAAGAAAAAGTCGCCCTTCCCGATTCTCCAGGATTGATAGAGATTAAATCGCTATTTGTTTCTCCGCTGAATATGATAGTGTTGTCAATTGACCTATAAAAACCTCCGTCTGCGGATATTGAAAATTTATCAAGAGCCGTTCCGCTTAATTTAACTTCTATTTCCGCATCTGAAACTTTTATCGGCATATTATTCGTCCATATTATATCGGCGCGTATTTTATCTCCCGCCGCGGAAATATATTCAGGCGCTCTATCCCCGTTTAACGCAATGTCTATCCCCACAAACGGTTTCTTTATCACTATGGATTTCATTGAAGTAATAAAAGTTACTCCGAGTTCTTTTTCATCATCTTCTCTCGCTACACCGCTTAAAAATCTAAAAACTCTCTCTTCTTCGTCTTCTCCGACAATTATTCCACGAAGTTTTATATTTCTTTTTCCTTCCGGCTGTATATCTCCCAAACTCCACACATTATCCGTAAAAGATGCCTCGGGAGAAGAAGATATGAATTTAAATCCAAAAGGATATTCAACGGATAAAACCGCATCCTTTATCAGTGTGTTTGAATTAGAAATAATCTCAATATTAAATTCAACTTGCTGACCTGATGTAATTTCATCAAGCGCCGATACTAAAAGACTAAGCGGGGAAGATGTAATTGTAACTTTATACACTCTCTCGGTAAAGAAAATAGAACGGGAACCGTCTATTCTGTATTCTATTGTAACTTTAATATCCTGCTGCGTATTTTCAGAGCCCAGTAATATCGCTTTTACCGTCTTTTGTTTAATCTCTCCCGGGGCGAGCATACCAAGCGTCTCTCTGAAACGCGGCAACTCCGCGGATATATCCGCAGCGGAACGAGTTCCGTCTGGATACTCAATAATCATATCGGCAAATTTTATAGAAACATTGTTTTTATTCGCAATCGCAATTTGAAGCGAGAGTTCTTCTCCTCCTCTTATGGAGGCGGGCCCTTCTATTTTTATGTCAATATTTTGCGATGATATAATATTTGACTTGTTAATAATAAAATAAGAAGAAAAACCAAGCGCTATTATAAAAAAAATAAATGATAAAAAAAGAAGCGTTGATAAAAATGACTTACGGGTTTTTTTAGAATTTTCGGTAAATGTTTTATTACCATTACCTTTCCATCCGCTTTTTGCGTCATATTCAAGGGCGCGCAAATTTCTTCGCTTACTTAAACTTAATTTTTCACCACGAGCATATAATCTACGACGCATTTCTTCTATACCGCTTCTGTTTTTTGACATAATTTTTATTATACATTACTACAACTATGGTTTAAAGCGACGGGACGCGCGGATTTAATATGCTCTGAATTATAAAGCTCGCCTCATTCAAAATTTAAGAATAAAAACTTAAAGATTGATTTTGTAATTCAAGATTTATTATATTTCGCTTGGATTTCTTTTTCCACCTCTTCTCTGTCTCTGCCATAGGTCAAATACGAAAATTGCTTGAGAGTTTCAATAATTTCAGGACTTCCTTGAGCCGGTGGAAGTGTTTCAATATTAAAAGGTCTTACTGGTCTGCCATCAACGAGCATTTTCAAATAAGCGTTTCTGTTATCTATATTCATAAGGTCGTTTACGGTAAATACGGGTTCAAATTGATTTTTGAGATATTCTGCATCATCGGCTCCGACTCTGAAAGAGCATATTGAACCGACATTGCCAAATACGGAATTTTTTATTTTATCATCAAGTTGAGCTATAAATTGATGCGCTATCGTGAGACCTAGTTTGTATTTTCTCGCTTCTGAAAGAATTGTGGAAATTGAATCGGTTGTAATATTTTGAAACTCGTCCAAATACAGATAAAAGTCCGGCGTATTTTGTCCTCCTTGCTGTATATCATCTACTCTTGAAAGCGCCGCCATTAAAATTTTACCGACAAGTATAAGACCTATAAGATGCGCGTTTATGTCTCCCAGTCGCCCTTTTGCTAAATTAACAAGCAGAATTTTGCGCTCATCCATAATCTTCCTAAAATTAAAAGACGATTTGCTTTGCGCTATAATGGGACGCATTATGTCGTTCGCCAAGAATACATCAAATTTGCTTGTGATATACGGCACGATGTTCGCGAGAGCGCTTTCGCCTCCGGCTTTTTCAGCAACATCTCTCCAAAACTGCGTAATTATGGGATTTTTACATTCTGAAAGTTTCATTTTTCTAAACTCTTCATTAGCCAATACACGCGACACATCAAGCAGGGTGTTTCCGCTTGAAGGGTCTTCAATAACAAGCATTGTCGCGTTCCGGAAATACTGTTCAAACATAGGACCCATTGATTCCGGAACGTCTCCGTAAAGCTTTTGAAAAATACTGAACATTTCATTTACGACAAAAGTTTTTTGCTCCGGATAATTTTCATCATATTCAAGCATATTAAGCGCCATCGGCCGTTTTGTGTAACCAGGGTCAAAATATATTACATCTTTCATCCTATGTTTTGGCACAGCTCCCAATATGTCGTTAATGTCAACGCCGTGCGGGTCAATTACGCATACCCCGTCGCCATTTTGAATATCTTGAACCGCCATATTTTTAAGCAATGTGGATTTACCGGTGCCTGTTTGTCCTATTGTGTAAAAATGTCGCAAGCGGTCTTCGCGAGTAATACGAACTTCCGTTTCGGAATTTCTATACTTATTTACACCCAAAAGCGCTCCTTCGTTCGGCATATCAAGAGGAGCCGGCGCCGTTCCGGCTTTTGACTGTTTTAATTCCCGAGATGAACTTATACCAGATGATGGAAAATGATAAAGTGTCGTGATCTCTTTCAAATTTAAAGGTAGTTTTTGACCGTCTATAAATCGTCTGTATGAAAAATCGCGAAGAAGGGTTCTTAAACCGCCTCGTTTTGGCTTTTTGAAAGAAAGAGCGTTTCCTTGTGATTCTTCAAACTGATTAAACACCGCTTCAATATCGGATAATATTTTTTGAGCTCTTTGTAATGTTTGCGCCGATGTTATTATGCGAAGATTGACTTTGACGATAGGACTTGAAATTTTTTTGGTAATCTGCTCAACCACTATTTGGTCAATAACAGGAGGAGTATTTTTTTCATTTTTAGACGAACCGCCGCCAAAAACTTGTTTAAATTCTTTAATAAATGAGCCTGTAATACTCTCCGGCATATCAATCGCTTTTTTTACTGATGTTCCTTTTTGAATCTTATCTAGCGCGGATTTATATTTTTTTGTGTAATAATCGCCCATTGGATTGAATATAAGCTGAATTGCCGCCCCTTCGCCATTTTTTTCAAGTTTAGAAAATGATGAAAGTAAAATATTAAGGGGATCGTAATCAAACAAATCATATATTTTAAGAGGAAAAATTTCGTTTCGCGCAAACTTGCCGTATGCGCCGACCGAAATACCTTGTTCATTAAATATATTGTAATCATCTTTGTTTTCAATAACTTTCGCTTGTGGAAAAATTGAAAGAACTTGTTTCTCAAAAAGTTCTTTCTTCTCGTCCGACACAGCCACATAAAAAATCGCTTCCTCTGTTTTATTTGATACTGCGATTTCAAATGCGATATGATTTTTTTCGGATTTCTTTTTGCCAGATATAGCGAGCATTCCGGCGTATAATTGTTCCATTGATGAAATAAGTTCTTTTAGAGGTTTTGTTCTTTCTTTGTCGTCAAACGACACCCCGGGAAGCGCTATCTCAAAAAGCGTCATATGAAGCTGTTTCCACAGAGGATTTTTTTCTTTAAGTCCCGGCGCGGCAAATCCTTCTTTAATGTATTCAACCAAAAAGCGATGAAAATCGTCATCAATGTGAGCGTCGCGCATTTTGCTTATAATAGACAAAGTATTCTTAATTCCCTTCTCTTGGAGTATGCCGAGAAGTTCTGACATTTTATCATCATGCTCTTCGGGAGAGAGTTTCAAAACAATTTCATCTTCTTGTTTTTCTGACAATTTATAATTTTCTTCCAAAATATCTTTCGTATTCTTTTTTTTATATTCGCGTATTTGTCTGCTTATCGCCTCATCAAACGGCGCCATCTCGGCGCCTCGCCTTGCTTCGCCTTCAATGACGGAGGTGCGATCTCCGTCAAGTTCTTTTTCGTGACGCGCCACTTCACCGCGCAGAAAATCAAGCTCCTCCTGTGCGGTGGTGAATTTTTTATTTATGCCTTCTCGCGAAATACCAGTATTTTCCATATTTTACATTATATCTTATATTAGGTCTTTAAACATATTCTTCTCTTCTTCAAAAATTTCTTTTAATGTTTTGGTGTCTTTCCCCAACAAAGCTTTCTCTCTTCGCATCAATATCTCAATCGCTCTGACTAAATCTTGCGGATTTTCCTTTTTAAGAATAATAAACGCCTCAATTTCTTCAGGAGATAGTTTACCCGCTATACGCGTCCAAAAATCTTTGGCGTCATGGCTGATTTTTATATCATCAAGAAAGTTTTTTATTTTAATTTCAGTCATTTGTTTTTTCATTTAAAAAATCTTTGATTGCTTTAATTTTTTCCTGAACAATCGGGTCATCGTCCGCATAATGATAATCTTTTATCATATAAGTAAGGGTTTCCGCGGTATCTTCATAAGTGTTATTCCTCTCGTTGTATTTATATTCATAAGGGTAACGAGGTATTATGCCTCCTTGACCTCCTTCTCCAGCAAAAACACTCACAAATCCCGGATATCTTTTTATACAGACGTTCATGCTCTCTATAAATACTGTCATTATATGTCCATCTGTCTTCTTATTTATCTCTTTAAATTTATCAGCTAATTCTTTATAAATACTCTTATCATTTAATGTTATTAAATGACTTAACTCATGTATATATGTATTTTTATAACTATCTTTCTCTTGTATACTAGCCACTCCCCCACTCACTCTAACTGTATACCAATCCATAAATCTATCCCTTTTTATTAGATCTTTTTTTATCTTTTTTTTATGATTGCATATAATGAGATCATAATTATCAATGTTTGTTTTATCCTGAGCGTTAATTTCTTCTTCTAATCTTAATAATTCTTTTATAAAACCAATATTATCAGATTTTTTATCGAGATCTCTTTTTAATTCAATATCTTTTATTGTGTCAAATTTCTCACAGAAGTTCAGAATTGCTTTCATACTAAATAAATCAGTATCCGCCTTTACAAGGATTATTTTTAATTCATTAAATTTATCTGGAGAAAATGTCTTAATTTCTTCTAATGCGTCTTTAAAATCTTGCAATTCCTCAAGAGAAAAGCCTTCTCCAATAAAAATCTTTTGGTCATACTTTTCTTTTATGAGTTCTTTCTGCTCTATAATAGATTTTTGCATTTCCACGTCTTCTTTTATTGCTTCTTTATCTATTTGCACCATTGCGACAGTTGACTCTTTGGAAAGTTTTTCTTCTCTCTCCGCAAACGCTTTTTCTCCAATGGGGATTGAAAGTATGGTCGCCAAAGTGACCGCGCGCAGTGTTTTTTTGAAATTCTTTTCGTACTCCCTGTATATAGAATGAAAAGCATTTCGCGCGTATTCTTTAATTCTTCCTAAAAATTCTCTTTCTTTATTTTGTATGTCTTCTATTTTTTCTTTTCTTTCCATTTCACTACTATCTTCCACTAATCTACTTTTATTTTTGGTAAAATCCTCAGCACTATTTTGCTCTTTATTAAAATTAAATCTCTCCATATTTAATATTATATTAAGTATTATTTTAAAATCAAAAATGCAAAGCGTTATGCGACCCTATCGCTACAAATTCAACCTTGTTTGAAACTATTTCATCAAAAATCGCTCTAATCTCGCCTGCAACATTAATACTGTAAAGACCCCTTAATTTGCCGTGAAGTTTGTGTACTTGCAAACGTTCGTCTTGCCGATTTTTTATAAAAATAATCTTGAATTACGAAACACAAAAATTTATGGTCTGGTTGAGCAAAAACATTTAGAAGACAAAGAGATTTTGCGACCCGAGGACCTAAATTTTTGCGTTTCGTAATTCACAGTACTATGGTATATTTTTCGTCAACACTTCCGCCTCGCTGTCTGTAATCAAAATCGTATGTTCAAAATGAGCGCTTCGCGAACCATTCGCTGTTTTATATGTATAATCATCATCCATAAGTATTATATCGGCATCACCTTTATTCAGCATCGGCTCAAGCGCCAATACCATTCCCGCTTTTAATTTTTCTCCTGTGTTTTTTTTGCCTCTATTCGGAACATACGGTTTTTCCGCTACTTTATATCCAATACCGTGTCCACCAAGTTCATAAGGCATATTATAACCGCATTTCTTTACAAATCGTTCTATGGCATAACCTATGTCTCCGATTTTATTTCCACCTTTCGCCGCTTTTATACCAACTTCAAGCGCTTCTTTTGTCATATTTATAAGTTTTTGGTCTTCTTTGCTTACCTTGCCTATCGGAATCGTAACTGCCATATCTAAAAACAATCCTCTGTGCTCTAATCCCAAATCAAGCCCGACAATATCTCCTTCCCGTAGGATTTTCGTCTCTTCATTGGGAATACCATGAACAATTTCATCATTTATGGAAACACAAAGAGTGGCGGGATACGGACGGCCCGCGCCTTCGGGTTTGTAATTTAAAAATGCCGGCTTATCTCCGCCTGCTCTTATAAGTTTTTCGGCAAAAGTATTCAAAACAGACACATTAATCTTCACCCTCGCCTCACTTGAAACTTTTTGCAAAATCTCGGCAAGTCGTTTTCCTCCTTCGCGCATAATTTCAATTTCTCTTTTTGTTTTAATCATTGTCATTTCTCCTCAATTTCATACGATATATCGTATGAAATAAATTTTTACTTCAATATTTTATTTTTAGCTTATCAACTATTTCTTTATGCACCTCCTCTATGGTTTGTTCTCCATTAATATCCAAAAAATTATAATCGGGATTGTTTCTAAAAAAATCAATGGTTGGAATTACATCGGTGTGATACCAGTCAATCCTCTTTCTTATCTCCTCCGCTTTATCGTCTTCCCTTCCTCTTTCAGTAAGCCGCTTTGTCGCCCATTCTTCGCTGACATTGAGAAGAATTATATAAGGCATTTTTCTATCGTAAAATTTCATAGCTCCATCAAAAATCGGCGCTTCATCCCTACGGCGCACGAGTCCGTCAAATATTATATGTTCATCTTCTTCCAAATTTTTTATCAAAAAATCGGTCCAAATCCATATAGGCAGAAAAGCAGGCATAAGCTGTCCTGTATTTATAATTTTCTCGGCGCGCTTGCTTGTGTAATAATCAAGTTTAACAAAGTCCCTGAATTTCTGGCCGGTCTGTATATAGAGGACTTTTCTTTTAGGGTCTTCTTTTTTCAGATATTTTATAAGCAAATCCGCCTGTGTTCCCTTGCCTGAACCTGAACATCCGTAGAGTATAAATGTATAAGGTATCATATATTATTAAGTATGAAGCATTGCCAACAAATCGGCAAGCGTACCTCTGTCACTTATAGTTTAAAAATTAAACCATTAACGAACAAATTAGCTTATGGCTGTATTAGCTTTTTTGGTTAGTTTTATCTTGAATTACGAAACGCAAAAATTTAGGTCCTCGGGTCGCAAAATCTCTTTGTCTTCTAAATGTTTTTGCTCAAATAGACCATAAATTTTTGCGTTTCGTAATTCACAGTAGTTTTACAAACTTTATGGACTTTATAACTTTCAACTTATCATTAGTATTCTCTCATTGAGATTTGCGCTTCAATTTTTCGTATCAAGTCAATAACAACTGATACAGCTATTAAAAGCGCCGTGCCTCCTATGGCAAGGGCGGTAATACCTGTAATCGCCTGCATACCAAGCGGAAGAATTGCGATAACGCCTAAGAAAATAGCTCCGACTAAAGTAATACGAGTTAAAATCTTTCCTATATATTCCGATGTGTTTCTGCCAGGTCTTACACCAGGAACAAACGCTCCGCTTTTCTGCAGATTTGTGGCGATTGAATCGGGGTCAAAAGTAACAGCTGTGTAAAAATATGTAAATAAAAATACAAGCATAAAATAAAGTCCAGCGTACACCCAGCCATTTTCTAATACACCGAGTATAAAATTGGATATTGAAACAATAAATTGACTGTTTATATTCGCGATAAAATTAAGAATCATTTGAGGAAATAATAATATTGAAAGCGCAAAAATAATCGGTATTACGCCCGCTTGATTAACTCTCAAAGGTAAATATGTGGAAATACCGCCATAAACTTTCATCCCTCTAACTCTTTTCGCATAAGTTATAGGTATTGGTCGTTCCGCCTCCGTAACCACCACAACCCCTGCCGTAATTAAAAGTCCCACCGCTATAAACCCTAAATAAAGAGGTATTTGCGACACATTAAAAGTAAAGATAAGCTGATTTATCGTATTTGGAAGACCTGCCACTATGCCCGCGAAAATAATAAGCGAGACTCCGTTCCCGATACCAAACTCTGTTATAAGCTCGCCAAGCCACATCAGAAGAACGGACCCCGCCGCTATAACAATCACATTCGTAATCAAACTAAACATACCGAGGTCTGGAACTATCCCCTGCTTTGTCAGAAGAAGAATAAAAGCGAAACCCTGCATAAGAGCAAGCGGAATAGATAACAATCTGGAATACTGACTGAATTTCTTTCTACCAGCTTCGCCTTCCTCCTGATAAATAGCTTTTAATTTTGGGGACATTATCGTAAGAAGCTGCATAATAATTGAACCAGTGATGTATGGAGCCACGCCAAGCATAACGATTGAAAGATTTGACAGACCACCGCCTGAGAAAATATTAAGAAGTCCTAAAAATTGATTGTTTGAAAAAAATTGCTCTAATTGAAAAATATCAATTCCTGGGATTGGAATAACCGCCAGTAATCTAAATAAAGCAAGTATAATAAACACAAAAAATATTCTCTCGCGAAGGATTTTGTCCTTGAAAATCAAATTTAGTTTTGCTAAAAAATTTGTCATTTTATTTTATAATTTATAATTTATTAGGATTTATTTCTTCCGTGATTTATTTTTTTAATAAATTAGAATTTAATTTTTTTCAGATTTAACCGCTCCACCCGCTTTCTCAATTTTTTCTTTCGCGCTTTTTGAAATCATACATCCCGAAACATTTACTTTTTTTGAGAAATCTCCGGAACCAAGTATTTTAATTTTAGGAATTTGTCCTTTGTGTATGTTTATAATGCCTTTTTTAATTAAAGTTTTTGGATTTACTTGTTCTCCGTCTGAAAATTTAATTTCTATGGACGCAAGATTAATCGGCTTCGCTTTCTCGCCTATCGGATTAAATCTATATCCTCTCCGTTTAGGGAGTTTTTTTATGGCATCGCGAATCTCAGGGCGAATCCTATGGCCGGCGCGCGCCTTTTGTCCTTTAGTTCCTCTTCCTGATGTTTTACCGCGTTTTCCGCCACGACCAACACGAATGCCCTTTCTGGCTTTTTTATTTCTTTGTAATTGATGTAATTGCATAATAATTAAATGAATTAGCGAATGATTAAAATATATAAATCTCCATAATTTTTTTGTTTATTTTTTGAATCATAAACTAATTAAGCTGTTTGAGAGCTTCTATCGCCGCTCTGGCATTATTCAACTTGTTTTTGCTACGAGAGAGCATTTTTGTCGTTACATTTTTTATTCCGGCAAGTTCCAGCACATTTTTTACAGAACTTCCGGCAACAAGCCCTTTTTCAGGAGATGGAATAATTGAAACTATAGACGCGCTATATTTCGCGCTAACATCATACGCAATCATCATATTTTTATCCAAAGGCACTTTTATCATACTCTTTTTCGCATCTCTTGTCGCTTTTTCAATAGCAAGCGATGTGTCCGACGCTTTTCCTATACCAATACCCACGGAACCTTTCCTATTTCCGGAAATCAACACTACGGAAAAACTAAATCTTCTTCCTCCGGCAACAACACGAGTAACTCTTCTAATACTTATTATTTTTTGGTCAAATTCAGAACGAACTTTAGTGGCGCGTCTAGAAGGTCTGCTTTTTTTGTTTTTTGGTCTTTGTCTTTCATTTTTTTCAAATCTTTTAAAAGTATCCTGAACTGGCGGTTTTTTATTATTTGTTAATGAATCTTTTATTTCTTTATTGTTTTTTTTGTCAATCATTTTTTATATTAAAATTTAAGTCCATTTTCTCTCGCACTGTCCGCGAAAACTTTTATTTTACCTGAATAAAGAAAACCTCCTCTATCAAATACGACAGAGTTTATTTTTTTATCCAATGCCATTTTTGCGACCACTTTGCCCATATCGCGAGCTTTTTCCGTCATTGTTTTTCCTTTTATGCCATCTGACGAAATACCAAAAATAGTTTTGCCGTTTTCATCGTCAATAAGCTGTATATAAATATGTTTATTTGATTTAAAAAAAGATATACGCGGTCTGTTTTTATCACCAGAGATTTTAACTCTGATTTTTTTATGTCTTCTTTGTCTTTTTTGTATTTTTTTATTTATTTTATTCATAATTGCTTTGGATTTATAAATTAATAAAGTAATTTTGTAATAAATAAAATTTATTACTTTATGGCTTTATTTAATTTGTTTATGTTACCGCTCTTTTGCCTTGTTTTCTTCTTACGACTTCATCCTCATATCTAATACCCTTTCCTTTATATGGCTCCGGTTTCTTTATTGCCCGTATCTTTGCCGCGAACTGTCCGACGCTTTCTTTGTCGGAACCTGAAATGCTTATCGTATTTTTCTCAACGGATACGGTAAGTCCTTTTGGGATTGTTATCTTAACCTGATGTGAAAAGCCGACATTAAGCGCAATAACTTCTCCTGTTTTTTCCACTTTATATCCGATACCTTCAATCAAAAGTTTTTTTGTGAATGGTTCATTAACACCTTTAAGCATATTTACAATATGCGACGCATAAGTCCCCCAAAGCATATTTGAATTATTTGTGATTTTAATCGGTTTAAGCGTAATTTGTTTGTCTTCAATTTTTATGACAATATCCGGTTTAAACACGCGACTTAATTCTCCAAGAGGTCCTTTCACGAAAAAGACCCCGTCAAAAAATCTAACTTCTGTTTTTTCCGGAATATTGATTTGTTGTTTGCCTATACGGCTCATAATATATTATTAATTCTTGAATTACGAAATACAAAAATTTACGGTCTATTTGAGCAAAAATATTTAAAAGATAAAAAGGTTTTGCGATTCAAGGACCTAAATTTTTGCATTTCGTAATTCATGGTATTAAATTATAAATTCTGATTTCTAAATAATATCAAAACTAAAAATTTTATCGTTATAAATTCGTATTCTGTTTACCATATTTTGAATAATGCTTCGCCTCCGACTTTATTTTTACGCGCCTCCTCTCCCGTTAACACGCCTTTCGGAGTTGAAAGCAATAAAGCGCCTTTGCCGTATTTTATAGGATAAATTTCAAAAGTCTTTTTATATACTCTCCTGCTTGGTTTTGAAATTCTTGAGACCTCTTTTATCTTGGGTTTTTTGTTAATATATTGTATTTCAATATAAATGCTTTTTTTTATTTTTTTACCCCGTTTTGAAACAGATTTAATATATCCTTTTTCTCTTAATTTTT
>Ga0209343_10000890_pt1 | contig 41443 bp, 25 predicted proteins | sample RifCSPlowO2_02_FD_184026 | JGI IMG/M metagenome (GOLD analysis project Ga0209343, IMG submission 184026) | Groundwater microbial communities from Rifle, Colorado - Rifle CSP2_plank lowO2_0.2 (SPAdes) (version 2) | ecosystem: Environmental > Aquatic > Deep subsurface > Groundwater | place...
GGACCTGACCGACAACGTCAACTTCATGGCGTCCAACCTGACCGGGCAGGTGCGTAATATTGCCGACGTGACGACCGCCGTTGCACGCGGCGATCTGTCGAAAAAAATCACGGTCGACGTCAAGGGCGAAATCCTGGAACTGAAAAACACCATGAATGTGATGGTGGATCAGTTGCGTTCCTTCGCATCGGAGGTCACGCGGGTAGCGCGCGAGGTGGGTACCGAAGGGCGCCTCGGCGGGCAGGCGAATGTTCCGGGCGCATCCGGCACTTGGAAGGATCTGACCGACAACGTTAATTTCATGGCGTCCAACCTGACCGCGCAGGTACGCAATATCGCCACCGTGACGACCGCGGTGGCGCGCGGCGACCTGTCGAAGAAAATCACGGTCGATGTCAAGGGCGAAATCCTGGAACTGAAGGACACGATCAACGTGATGGTGGACCAGCTCAGCTCGTTCGCATCCGAGGTCACGCGGGTGGCGCGCGAAGTCGGCACCGAAGGCAAGCTGGGAGGACAGGCGCAGGTTGAAGGCGCAGCCGGTACCTGGAAGGACCTGACCGACAACGTCAATTTCATGGCGGCCAACCTGACCGCGCAGGTGCGCGGCATCGCCGGTGTGGTGAGTGCGGTGGCCAAGGGCGATCTGAAGAAAAAGATGACGGTGGCGGCGCGCGGCGAGATCGCGACATTGGCCAATACCATCAACGAGATGACCGATACGCTGGCTGTGTTCGCCGATCAGGCGACCACGGTTGCGCGCGAAGTCGGTGTCGAAGGCAAGCTGGGCGGACAGGCGAGCGTACCGGGCGCCGCGGGCACCTGGAAAGACCTGACCGATAACGTCAACGGATTGGCGGCGAATCTCACCACACAGGTGCGGTCGATCGCCGAAGTGGCCACCGCGGTGACGCGCGGCGATCTGTCGCGTTCGATTCAGGTGGAAGCGCGCGGCGAGGTGTCCTTCCTGAAGGACAACATCAACGAGATGATTCGCAACCTCAAGGAAACCACGCAAAAGAATGCGCAGCAGGACTGGCTCAAGACCAACCTGGCGCGCTTTACGCGGCTGTTGCAAGGACAGCGCGACCTGGAAGCGGTGGCGTCGCTGATCCTGTCGGAGCTTGCGCCGCTGGTATCGGCGCACCATGGGGTGTTCTACATGATGGATTCTCGCGATACCGAATCGCGGCTGTATCTGACCGCAAGTTACGGCTATCAGTCACGCCGGGAAGCGCCGGCATCCTTCATGCCCGGAGAAGGGCTGTTGGGACAATGCGCCATCGACAAGCAACGTATCTGGCTGACCAACGTACCGCGCGGTTACGTTTCGATTTCATCGGGCCTGGGTTCTGCTTCGCCTGCCAACATCGTGGTCTTGCCGATCCTGTTCGAGCAGGAGGTCAAGGCCGTCGTCGAAATTGCATCGCTGGACCGATTTACCGAAACCCATCTGTCATTCCTGGATCAGTTGATGGAATCGATCGGTGCGGTCCTCAATACCATCGAAGCAAACAGTCGCACCGAAAGCCTGCTGACCCAGTCGCAATCGCTGGCGCAGGAACTGCAGCAGACCAACCAGGAGCTCGCGGAAAAAGCGCGCCTGCTATCCGACCAGAATATCGAAGTGGAGCGCAAGAACCGGGAAGTGGAGCAAGCCAAGATTGCACTGGAAGAAAAAGCTACACAGCTAGCCTTGTCGTCCAAGTACAAGTCGGAGTTCCTGGCCAACATGTCGCATGAACTGCGCACACCGTTGAACAGCCTGCTGATCCTGGCGCAACAGTTAAGCGATAATCCGAAGGGCAATCTGACGCCTGACCAGATCGAATTCGCCAAGACAATTTACGGTTCCGGCAGCGACTTGCTGACATTGATCAACGACATTCTGGACTTGTCGAAAATCGAATCGGGTACGGTCACGCTCGACATCGGCGAATACCGTTTTCAAAACCTGCGCCATTACGTCGAACGCACGTTCCGTCACATGGCCGAAGCCAAGCAGATCAATTTTTCGATCGAGCTCGCAAAAGAACTGCCGATTGCAATGCGAACGGACACCACTCGCTTACAGCAGATATTGAAAAATCTGCTGTCGAATGCATTCAAATTTACATCCCACGGCAAAGTATCGCTGAAGATCGGCATGGCAAGTGCCGGCTGGACCTCCGGCCATGCGAATCTTGGCGTCGCGGATGCAGTACTCGCGTTTTCGGTAACCGACACCGGGATCGGGATTCCCGCCGACAAGCTGCAGCTGATTTTCGAGGCGTTTCAGCAGGCCGACGGCAGTACTGCGCGCAAGTATGGCGGCACGGGACTGGGGCTGTCGATCAGCCGCGAACTGGCGCGGTTGCTCAACGGCGAAATCCGCGTCGTAAGCGAAGTTGGCGTAGGCAGCAGGTTCACGCTGTTCCTTCCTTATAACCGTATCGACTTTGGCAAAAGCGATCTGATTCATCATGCGTATGCGCCAGCGCCGGCTCTTGAGGTGGATTCTGCCTGGACCCGCGAGAATGTCTCGAAGCGGGAGTGGCGCGAATCCGCGGAATGTGTACAGTTCAGCTCGAATCCGCAGCATCAAGCGCCAAAAGAAGCGACGTTTGATGATCGTGCGCTGATTGCCCCGGGCGATCCGTCGGTGTTGATAGTGGGCGACGATGCGCGTGCCGCCAAGATACTGCTCGATTTTGCACGGGAAAAAAACTTCAAATGCATCGTGGCGGCCCATGGCGATTCAGCGCTGACGCTGGCGCGCGACTATGTTCCTACCGCGATCCTGCTCGATATCGATGCATCCGAGGCCGACGGCGTGATGGTGCTGGATCGCCTGAAGCGCGATACCGGAACCCGGCATATTCCGGTGCATGTGATTTCGGGTCAGAAGGAGCGCGCGCGTTGTCTGCGGATGGGCGCGCTGTCCTATCTCGCCAAACCGATCGGCGCCAAACGCCTGCATGAAGAATTTCTCCGGATCCAGCAATTCCTGACCTACGACAAGCGCCGCCTGCTGGTGGTGGAAGACGACGACATGCAGCGCAAGACGATCCTGGATTTGATCGGCGATTCGGACGTGGATATTGCGGCAGTCGATACCGGGGAGGAGGCGTTGCGGCTTCTCAGGGAGTCGCACTTCGATTGCATGGTGCTGGATCTCAGCTTGCCCGATGTCACGGGATTCGAGCTGCTCGATACGATCGGCAAGGACCCGGGGTTGCGCGACCTGCCGATCGTGATCTACACCGCCAAGGAACTGAACCGCAAGGAAGTGGCCAAGCTCAAGCGGATCGCGAAAACCATCGTCGTCAAGGATGCCAGGTCGCCAGAGCGGCTGCTCGACGAGACGGCATTGTTCCTGCATCGATCGCATTCGAATTTGCCGGAGCAGCAGCGCCGCATACTGGACACGGTCCATGCCGCCGATGATGTGCTGGCGGGACACAAGGTGCTGATCGTCGACGACGACCTGCGCAATATTTTTGCCTTGAGCTCGGTGCTGGAACGCGAAAACATGGAGGTGCTGTTTGCGGAAAACGGCAGGAACGGCATCGAGGTTCTGGAAGACAATCCAGACATCGAGATTGTGCTGATGGATATCATGATGCCGGAGATGGACGGTTACGATACGATGCGCGCAATTCGCCGCAATCCGAAATTCAAGCTGCTGCCGATCATTACATTGACGGCAAAGGCGATGAAAGGCGATCGCGACAAATGCATTTCAGCGGGTGCGTCCGACTACATTACCAAACCGGTCGACGCGGCGAAATTGTTGTCGCTAATGCGGGTATGGCTGCATAAAGGATGTGGAGCGGCTCGCAACATGGCCGAACATGGGCAATATAAACATTTGCCGTGCAACAATAAAATCCATTAATGAAAGAATTCCAGAAATAATTTCAGGAATGGTTTTACTTGCCGGTAAACATCTTAAGTGACGGATTCTTAAGAGATATTTCCAGATGTACACAGTTGCTGTGGACAAGTTTGTGGATAAGCAATATCAATTGCGTTGAAAGCGCCTGTTCATGCCGGTTTCTATAAAATGCTTAATATGCGTGCAAAAAATTTTCTTTTTATATTCAATGACTTACTAAATCACGTTGTGTAAAGTCAAGAAGTGTAAAACGAAGAGGCTTGATTCCAGGCAGCGGTAAAACTACTGGCGCAACATGCATCAAGAATGAAGTTGGATTTATGTTCTGCAAAATTTCTTTTGATAAAAAATTTTGCAGACGATGCAATTGCGACCTGCCATCTTTATACCGCCCATCTCTTCCGACGCGGCGCAGAATCGGGAGTTCAGGCAAGCCATGCAACGGCATGCACTTGTCCCAATCCATCGATGTTCAAACTCATGTCATTCAACGTGATGCTTCCGCTCGGCAATCCCGAGTTTGGAACTATTCGACGTTTTAGAAGACAAAAAGATAACGCTTGTAAAAAATATTCGTGCAACATTTGAGCAAATGCACGCAACACTTTTTTCCGATATGGATTGAAGGCTTGGAGATCCGTTCTGTTCGTCAACCCAGTCGAAAGGAGGCGGTCCAATGGATTCAAGAGATGAAAAACATGCGACACGAACATCTGCTGGTGCGCAGCCGAACGACGATACATACAAAAAGCTTCGACCGGCCACATTGAACGACGACAGCAGTGCGCCGGATCGCGGGATTGGCAGCGACACCAGGCCGGTCCGCATCAATCGCGAAGGTGCGCAAAAAAATATCCCACCCGATCCCGACGATCCAGTATCGCCTTGACCCGAAATTTTTCCGGGAGTCGTCTCTCCTGGAAATTCAGGCGGTGTTTTAATCACGTTCGTTTTCTCAAGGAGCACAATCATGAAAAACCAATTCAAACTGCACTTGATTACCGCTGCCGTACTTTCCGCAGTAGGACTGACATCGTTGGCACAGGATCGCGACACGACATCGTCCGGAAAATCGTCCGCAGCAACCACCCAGAGTTCCAGTGCGCAGGTGCAATCGCGCGATCTGCGCGCCAGCAAGCTGATCGGCCAGGAAGTCAAGAACACCCAAGGCGAAAGTATGGGCGATATCCAAGACCTGATTGTCGATCCGGTAGCGCAGCGAGTGCATTACGCGGTGCTGTCGTTTGGCGGTGTTCTCGGCATGGGCGACAAGCTGTTTGCGTTTCCGGTAAGCGCATTCAAGGCTAGCCAGGACAAGGATGAACTGGTGCTGAACGTTGCGAAAGAACGGCTCAAGAATGCACCTGGTTTTGATCGGAACAACTGGCCCGATATGAGCAGCAATCGCTATCGCGGTGAGGTGGACCGGTATTTCAAATCGGGGGCCGCCGCGCGCGGCAAGTCCGGCGGCCGAATGATGCGCGCCAGCGAACTGATCGGGAAAGACGTCAATGATCGCGGCGGAAAAGACGCAGGCGAGATCGAGGACATGGTGGTCAACATGACGAATGGCCAGATCCGCTATGTCGTGCTGGATTTCGACAAGGCATGGAGTCCTGACGACAAGATGGTGGCGCTGCCGCTCAAGGTGCTTACTTTCCCACGCGACAAGGGTGAAGATCTTGTGCTGAACGTCCCGCGTGAAAAGATCGACATGGCGCGCGGCTTCGACGAAGACAAGTGGCCTGACTTGAATGCAGCGGAATTCCGCAGGGAGCAGGATAGGTATCTGTCCAGCTTCGATACCGGAAGAAATGCCGAGCCGCAGCGCGGCAGTAGGGACGGGACGGTAACCTACGGTGCTTCAGGCGAGAAGGGTACTTCGCGGTCGTCGAAATAACAGTGCGGCGGGTGATGCACGGGGGCGCGATGGAGTCGGCGCACGTCTCCGTGCGAATTGCGCGCTGATAAAGAATATTTTGCATACCAGCCCCCCATGAAACCAAACGACAGTAACGGCAAGCTGCCGCCGTCCGAGCGGCCATTCCGGGTGCTGGTGATTTCCGGATCGGATCGCCGACAGTACGCTACGACGAGGATAGTACGGACGAACCGGACCTGATGTGGGATCTCGATCTATATGCGCGCCTGGATCTGGCCGATGCGTGGGCGATCATCGGTCCGGTCAACTGGTATGCGCCCACCTCTAACTTGAAGCTGATGTTCGATCGCCTGGTGTGCATGAATGGCGGGAATCCGCGCGAAGAATTGATTGAGCACAAGAACCCCGAGTTGGCGATGAAACTCGAACATGCGCCGGAATGGAAGGAAATTTCGCTGAATCATCTGGAAGGGCGCAGCGCCGGATTTTTCTGCTATGGCGACGACGCGACGGAAGAGCGCGATGAAAATCGGCGCCCAAGATACATCAGTGACGCACATGCGCATTACTTCGAGCCGGATCAGGAACCCGCTGACCAGCGCGACGCTTACGCGCCATTGGTCTGGCAAGCCCGATTCAGCGGAATAGAAGTCCCCGATGCGCTATGGCATTACCAGGAATTCGGGAACGGGAGGATCTATAGCGATACGCAGGCCGAAGACATGGCGAAAGATGCCGAATTTCTTGCCGCTTTCGATGCGTGGACCGATCGGTTTACACGGTTTGTCGCCGGCAAAGGGAAAGTGGAGCCGGGAAGATTTCGCGCATTCGGCTTTTCGCGTCCGTCGCATCGCTGGCATGACATGAAGCTTTGGTGGCGCGACAAGGCAATGCGGCTCGGCCATGCACCGCAAGAGTCGTCGCCGCAGGAGCAACATGATCAAGGGCTCAATCAGGATGCGGTGATGTCGCCGGAAAAAGGCTTGGGCAGGCATCTGCGGGACCAATAGCCGTCCATGATTTTCCACATGCCCGGTGGCCAACCGCACTTGGCGCCAGTATGAGTCCGCCTCATTATGTGTATGGGCTCAGATTTCCTCAAACGTGCGGTGCCGGATTTCATCAAAACCAGATTCTTCCGGGCAGCCAGACATCGCCAATACCGGACGGTCGAGTTCTGAATCCAAAGCAGACGTTCAACTTCACAGCATTACTTAAATGCGATCCAGATTCCATATGATCACGTGGCTTGATCATATGCGCCATAACGTTTTTTGCGTCTCTTTTGAGCACTCGCACATAAATTATCGTGATTGATGCATTTGCGTGTATCAAAGGCGCGTGTCTCCTCGGCTCCCATATTCGCGGGTTGGCGCAGAACATGGAAGCAGATGTACCATCTTGCCCATTAGATATAACCCGCCTTCCGTCATTAGCCTGCAAGGATTGCAATACATACATTCTCTTCATTTTTTTAACTACTCAGGTGCCGCGCCATCGGTGCCTGAAATCAAGCGAAGCGTGGCTGAGGCGGTTGCCCCTGGAAAGTGAGGGTGAGTGCCTGGAAGAGATTGACGCCTTGCTCAAATTAAAAAAATTTCCCAAAACAGATATTCCATACCATGAACATGAATTGCGAAGCGTTGTCAACGAAGAAATTTTACTACAAGTCATTATTGGAGTAACAATCCCCCAAGCCAATCGATACAATCCCGCAAATATTGAAAAAGCAACAATGTCCCCAGTGCGACATTTTCGGTGGCCTACCGCTTGACTGACGATCGCCGCCGGGATGCGATAAAGAGCGCAAATAGCACATTTTGCCCCGGAAGACCGCATCGCGAACCTGGGGTAAATCCGTTCCATGAAAAATCAAAGGAAGCGCAGTGCGTATCGAGAATCAACCGCCGAAGCTGGACGACATTGCATTGCATAAAGTCCCTGCCGACAGCCGCCATTTCCGATGGCCCAATCTACGGTTACTCATCGCGCCCGTCATTTTTGCCTTCTCGTTGAGCATCTCGACACATGCATCAGCGCAATCCGGCGCAGGTGTTTCGCTGCCGGCAACATCAACCGATAGAGCGCGCGAGGAAGGCTTGCGGCGTCAGGAAGAGCGGCAGCGCGAACTACAACAGCAACTGGAAACCCGTTCCGATGTGTTGGCGCCACCGGAAAAGCGGATTCCCCTGACGGAACTCCCGGTCGAGACGCCGTGTTTTCCAATCCACGAGATCGAGTTGACCGGTCCCGATTCGGGACGCTTCGTTTGGCTGCAGGAAGTCCTGCTGCCATTTGCCGGTCAATGCATCGGCGTTACCGGACTGCGCCGCATTGCAGAGGCTCTCGACGCCATGCTGATCGAGTCGGGCTTCGCCACAACGCGTGTTTCGCTGCCGGCCCAGAATCTGGGTGCAGGGAAAGTCTCCGTGCATCTTCATGTCGGCCGGGTTTCCGAAATCAGGACCGAGCGCCAAAGCCAATCTCCAAATGAGAAAAACATATCGTCCGATGATGCATGGGGAACCTGGTGGAATGCTTTTCCGCTTGGTGCGGGCGACATCCTCAATATTCGTGATCTGGAGCAGGGCGTCGAACAGATGCAGCGCTTGCCGAGTCAATCGATCAGCACGCGGATCGAACCCGGCGCCGCTCCGGATACCAGCGTAGTGGTGATCGAACGCCGCACCAGGGATTTTTCGGACCGTTTGCGCGGCGGCATCACGCTCGACAACTCTGGCAGCAAATCGTTGGGACGAGCGCAACTGTCCACCTATCTGACAGTGGACAATCCGCTGGGCTTGAACGACGTTCTGAGCCTGAGCGCCAGCACCAATGCCGAAAGCCCCGGCGCCGATCATCGAAGCCAGAGTCTGTCGGGCAGTTACAGTATTCCGTTTGGCTACACGACCGCGACCCTTTCCAAAAGCCACAGCCGTTTTGCACAGATCGTGCAAGGAACGACGGTGCGCTTTTTATCGAGCGGAGAAAGCAGCAGCGATGACTTTCGTTTGCATCATACGATGCTGCGCACGTCGTCCGCCAAGTTCGGTCTGTACGCCGCGCTGTCCTCACGCAAGGCGAACAGTTTTCTGGATGACGTAGAACTGATCGTGCAGCGACGCCGCACCACCAATGTGGAAACCGGAATCACATACCGGCAGTTGATCGGCAATGCGAGTTTCGACCTCGAGGTCGGGTATCGGCGCGGCATGCCGTGGCGCCGGGCGCAGGAGGATTTCCCTGCCGGAGTCGCAAACGGGTTGACCTTGCGTCCAAAAATCTGGACCGTTTCCGCGGGCTATAGCCAGCCTTTCAAGTTAGGCGCGCAATCGTTCCACTACAACGCCGCGTTGCGAGCGCAACACACAGGCAACACCACATTGTCGGTCGATCAGATGGCCATCGGCGGACGCTACAGCGTCCGTGGATTCGATGGAGATGCGGTGCTGCTTGCCGAGAATGGCTTTTCTTTGCGTAACGATTTTTTTATGCCAGTGAAACTTGTCGCCGGCATCGACAGCCAGGTTTACTTCGGTGTGGACATCGGCCGGGTCTGGGGGCCGAGCGACATCAACCTCATCGGCAACAAGCTGGCCGGCGCCGCGATCGGACTGCGCAGCAGGTGGCAAGCACTGCAGCTCGATGTCGCGTTGGCGACACCCTTGTACAAACCGGCAGGCTTTCAGACCCGCCATGTCAATCCCTATGTGTCACTGACCTACGCCTTTTAATCCAAGCGCGAGCCAAGGTCAGGAAAAACGATCCAGCAGTATTAAAGAGGCTATGAAATGAATAAGCGATTGCAAGATCAATCACCGCAACAGGCATTTGCAGAGAAGCGTGCACAAAAGTGCGCGCCCGATGCACATCAATCGCCATCCGCTTATTCAGAAAAGCCCGCGCGCCCGTGGGTGCGCAACGTGGCAAAGGCCCTCCTCGCACTTCTGATCCTGGAGAACGCTGCCGTCCTATCGCCCGCATACGCGCAGAGCGCGCCGCCTGATTTGCCGACCACGCCACACACCAGCGCACCGGCCGGCCAGCGCCCGATCATGGACGCCGCCAACAACGGCGTGCCGATCGTATTGATCGCACCGCCTTCCGCAGGCGGCGTCAGCCGTAACCAGTATGAGCAGTTCAACGTCAATCCGAACGGCCTGATACTCAACAACAGCAGCGGCAATACGCAGACCCAGCTGGGCGGCTGGATTGCCGGCAATCCGCAATTGGGCGTCACGCCCGCGCGCATCATCCTCAATGAAGTCGTTTCCGGTAATCCGTCGCATCTGCGAGGCACCATCGAGGTGGCCGGCCATCGCGCCGATATCGTTGTCGCCAATCCCAACGGCATCACTTGCAACGGCTGCGGTTTCCTGAACGCCGATCGCGCGAGCTTGACCACCGGCGCGCCGCAGTTTGGCGCCGATGGTTCGCTCAGCGGATTCGACGTACGTCAGGGCCAGTTGACCGTCGGTGGACTTGGGCTGAACGCTTCCAACCTTGAGCAACTCGACCTGATCGCGCGCGGCCTGGTCATCGAAGGTGAAATCTGGGCCAAGAACCTGAATGTGATCGCCGGGGCCAATCAGGTCTTGTACGGCAAGCTGGAAAGGGTGGCGCAAGGCGGAAGCGGTGCTTCACCGGCCTTTGCCATCGACATCAAGGATGTGGGCGGCATGTACGCCAACCAGATCTATCTGGTCGCAACCGAACAGGGACTTGGCGTCAACAGCACCGGGCGCATGGCGGCGCTGCAGGGAAATCTGGTGCTGGATGTCAATGGCGACCTGAGTCTGCAGGATACCTATGCACGGCAGGATATACGGATCACAGGTACAGGCAAGCTCGAATTGACGGGCCAGACCTTGAGTGACGGTGCCATCGACGCCAGTGCCGGTAGCATGCTCCACAATCGTGGTGCGATCGATGCCCAAGGCAGGCTGACGCTGGCGGCCGGCGCTATCGGCAACACCGGCACCATCGCGCAACGCAATGGGGCGGGGGCGACAATGACGGCCACAGGGCAACTCAGCAACAGTGGAAAATTGTTCAGCACAGGCCCGCTCGGCATTACTGCCGGAAGCATTGCCGATACCGGCGGACAACTACTGTCAACTGGTGATCTCCATCTCCAGGCGGGGCAAATCAGCCTGACGGGCACGCGCATCTTGACTGACGGCAGCGCTCGCATCAATGCAACCGCAGGACTTAATGCGCAGGGTGCGAATATTAGCGCAGTTGCCGGCATCGTTGCCACGGCCGGCTCGGCCATTGCCAACACTGGCGGCACTTGGCAAACCCCCGGCGGCATCTCACTGACGGCTGCATCCGTCAGCAACCGCAGCGGCTCGTTGCTCACAAATGGCCGGCTCGATGTCAACGCCACTGGCGCAATCGACAACACCGGCGGCAATCTGCTCGGGGTGCATGATGTCCGCCTGAATGGACTATCGCTGACCAATGAAGGCGGGCAGCTCGTTACCGATAACAATGGGACTGTCACTCTCAATGATGCCTTGAACAATAAGAGCGGCCTGATATCCGCCAAGGGAAATTTGGCGCTCAATACGGGCCAAGGCTTGATTGCCAACACGGCCGGAACCATCATCACGGACGGTGGATTGGAGATCGCCGGCGGCAGTTTGTCCAATGTGGACGGGGTTATCGCCGCGCGAGCACGGCAGAATCAGGCGTTGAAAATCCAGGCTGCGAGCATTATCAACCACCGTGGCGTCATTGATGCCGCGGCAGCGATGCAGATGACTGCCACTGGCAATATCGACAATGCAGGTGGAGTGCTGCAATCCGGTACGGATGCATCGACAACGGACGGCACCGCCCAAGTCGCATCCGAATCGATCGCCAACAATGGCGGGCGCATCGTCGCACGCGGGGCATTGACAGCAAACACCGGCACGCTCGACAACAATAAGTCCGGTATCGCACAAGGCATAATCGCTTCGACCGCCGGCAGCGTGAACGTGACGGCTGCCGCGATCACCAATGCCGGTGGATTGATCACTGCTGCGGGCGATACCGGCATCCGCAGCAAGACGTTCGACAATACCGCCGGAGAACTATCGTCCAGTGCCCAACTCAGTGTCGATTCCGGAATTCACACCTTCATCAACGATGGCGGCAACCTGCTTGCAGGAGCGGATGTCACTGTGCAAGCCGGAACTTTTCGCAGCAATGCGCTAGCGGGGGGGCAGGCGTCCAGGATCGCCGCTTCCAACGACGTCGTCATCAATGCGATCAGTTTCAGCAACGATGGATCGAGTATCAGTGCCGGTCGCGATATTCGCATCGGGACAGGCAGTGGCCTGTTGTCCAATCAAGGCGGCGCGATCGAAGCGCAACGTGCTCTTGCAATCAATGCGGGCGCGGTCGATACGCGTGCCGGCCGCCTGGTCGCCAATGGCCTGTTGTCCATCCAGGCGGCCAGCATCCAGGCCACCGACGCCCGAATTACTGCGGGCGGCGGACTCAGTATCGACAGTGGCGGTACGCTCGTCAATGCGCGTGGAGTGATTGCATCCAGCAATATGGTTGGCATCACCGCGGCCGGCCTGGACAACACGGACGGCACGGTAAGCGCCGGTACCAGTGCCGACGTTCGCTTGGGCACCGGCCTGCTGGATAATACACGCGGCCAACTGAAGGGTACGCAAGCACTTATTTTGCAGTCGGGAGAGATCCGCAACGTAGGGGGCGTGATCGCGAGCGGATCGACCCTTGCCGTCGATACGCAAAATCGCGTGCTCGACAATACCGGCGGCCGGATCGTAGCGGACGGCGATTTGCGCATCGATAGCGCGCGCTTCGGAAATGATGGCGGTACGGCGGCATCCATCGGCGGCAAACTTACCGTCGATACCCATGGCGGTGAACTATCCAGCAATATCGGCAAGCTGCAGGCTCAAGGCGATGTCGCGCTGACAACCGGCGGCTTCAGCAACCGCGGCGGACTGGTTTCCGGATCAAATATTGCGGCGCAAACAGGTTCCGTCGATAACGACGCGGGTCAGATTATCGCAGCCGGCAATCTGGCGCTGACCAGCCAAGCGTTGAACAACCATGCCGGCCTGTTGCAGGCGGTTGGCAATGCCGCTATCGACGCGCAGGGTCAGGCGCTGGTCAACACTGCCAGTGGTTCGGCCGGTGGCATCATCGCAGGCGGAACACTGGCCATCCAGGCCGGCAGTCTTGATAACAAGGCGGGCTATGTGGCCAGCAATGGCAGCCAGACCATCACGGTTGCCGGCGACATCGACAACCGGGCCGCAGGCGGGCAGGCCGGACAGATTCTATCCAATGCCGGAACCAGCATCAGCGCCGCCAATCTTCTCAACATCGGTGGCTCTCTCAGTACCTTGGGTAACGTGTCGGTCAATACCGCTCTGCTCGACAATCGTGCCGGCCAGGTAGCGGCGAGCGGTGATGCTACGCTTACGGCGGTTACGCTGGACAACAGTATTGACGGCGGTGTCGGTGGTTCAATTGACGCCGGCAGCCTCAGCGTCACCGGCACCACGCTCAACAACAACGGCGGTGCAATGCGCAGCGCCAATGATGCAAACTATAGCATCGCGTCGTTTACCAATAGCGGTGGTACTGTCAGTGCAAAAAAGGTACTGACAGTAGCCGCTACCAGCCTCGCGAATGCTGGCGGCAGTCTGGTCGGCGACACATCCGTGACCGTCACCACCAGCAGCCAGTCGCCTGGTGGCACGATCGCATCTGCCAATGATGTAACGCTTAACATCAACGGCAACTACAGCAATAGCGGACTGTTGTCCGCGCAGCGCAACCTTACGGTCAACGCAGCCAATATTATCAACAGCGGCGTGCTGAAGGCGGGCGATACCCTGACCGCGAATACCGGCGACCTTACCAATTCCGGTGAGATCAGCGCGCACACTACCAACCTCAATGTAAGCAGTACGCTGACCAATACGGCCGCCGGACTGATCGATGGTTTCAATACCAATATCAATGCCGGAATCACCAACAATACCGGCCGCATCTATGGCGACGTGCTTCGCATCAAGGGCAACACCGTCAACAACAGCGGATCAGGAACCATCGCTGCGCGCGATACATTGGTGATCGGTGCGCAGCAGGTCAATAACACCAATGGCGCATTGATCTATAGCCTTGGGAATATTGCAATGGCTGGGAGTCTCGACGCTGGCGGCAACCCGATTGGCGAAGTGCAGCAACTGCTTAACGCATCCTCGCGCATTGAGGCTGCCGGCAACATCGATATGGCAGTGGCGAACCTGACCAACCGCAACGATGCGCTCAGCACGCGCATCGCGACATCGGTCGAAGCAATCAACAAGACCTACATACAGCCGAACGGTTCAGTGACCAAATATGACGTTGCAGTGCTCGGATGGGATCCTTACTACAAGGAAAATTCAGGCCGCTACGTATTGCCCAGCACCACATATCCGTTTGCCCAATATGGCGCCACACAGATGCTGCTGTCGAACCAATCGCTTTGCTTCGACTTCGGCCTTGACGGTGCCCAACCCTGCCCTGTAGTGCATAACTATCCGATCGGACATCAGGCATGGGCTCTGTTCAATGTATCGCCACCAAATTTTTCCGACCTGGTCGTCCCGGTCATGCCGCCCACCAGCCTGGAAAATTTCTATGGCAACTGCATGGTGCCCGACTTTGAAACGGGTATCTTTGCGCCAATTACCGGCGGAGCTTGCGGTACTTATTGGGCGGCCAGGTCTGTCTATGATCAAACCGTTGCGCAACGCACTGCAAACGCCGAAAGTCTTCTGGATGGCCAAATCAGCAGTTTCAACGGCGATGTCGTAAGCCGTTCTTTCGAAGTCTGGAACGAATACCAGATTACCGAGCGCAGCACATCGGAAACCGTGATCGATTCGACCAGCCCCGCGCAGATCCTTGCCGGCGGATCAATTACCATCGCGGGCAGCGGCGCCAAACTCAACGACAACAGCCAGATCGTTGCTGGCGGCGCGATCAACATCGGCGGCGCCAGCGTAATCAACCAGGCAGCCGAGGGCACGCGCAGCACCACAGATTCGGGGCAAGTCCGTTACCGCCGCATCGAGCATCATGGCGGCTTCAGTGATAGCTACGAAGTCGAGCTGCACCCCTGGTCGCCGACCACCGGCGCTCCCTATGTCGAAACTTTCCAGTTGCCCAGCTATAGCTATACGCCGTATGCCGGCAATCAGACGGCATCGCGCAACTTGAGCGTCCTGACCAGTGCGCCATCGACTGCGTCGGCTGCCGCCAACCTGTCTGCCATCGGTCAGAATCGCATTATTTCCGCGGGCGCCGTCACCGCCGTGTTGCCGGCCGGCGCAACCGTGCCCGCTGCCGGCGCCGCGCCGCTGACCATCGTACGCGTGGACGCTGCCGGCAGCGGCGCGCAAGCACGCGACGTCATTCTCAGCACGCTGCCACGGCTGACTGCGCCTTCGAATAGTCTGTTCAAGATCAATCCGCAGCCGGGCGCACGCCATCTGGTCGAGACCGACCCGCGCTTCACCAACTACCGGACCTTCTTGAGTTCCGATTACATGCTGCAAGCATTGAACCGCGACCCTGAGCGGCAACTCAAGCGCTACGGCGACGGCTTCTACGAACAGAAACTCGTCAACGACCAGATCCTGGCCCTCACCGGCCGGCGTTTCCTGACCGGCTACAGCGACACGCAGGCCGAATACCAGGCGCTGATGGATGCGGGCGTCGCATTCGTGCAGCAATACCAGATCAGTCCCGGCGTCGCACTTTCGCCCGAGCAGATGGCGCTGCTCACCACCGATATCGTCTGGCTGACCGAGCAGACCGTCACGCTGGCGGACGGGCAGACGCAACAGGTGCTGGTGCCGCAGGTCTATCTGCGCCGCCCTCGTGACGCAGATCTGCAGCAAAGCGGCTCCCTGATCGCAGGCTCCGACATCCGGATCACCAGCGAAACCGATCTCGTCAACAGCGGCACGATTGCCGCCGACCGCGGCACCACGCTGCTGGCCGAACGCGACTTGCTCAATCAAGGCGGGCGCATCAGCGGTCAGGACATCGTGGCCCGCGCCGGCAACGACCTCAAGAATCTCTCCGGCGTAATCCAGGGCGCCGGCGCCAACAGCAACGTCACGCTGCTGGCGGGCCGCGACATCGTGTTGCAAACCAGGACGATTGCCACCAGCACCCAGACCAGCGCGACGACTGCTGCGAGCAGCCGTGTCAGCGTCGACCGCATTGCCACCGTCCAGGGAGGCAATGTTCGCCTCGATGCTGCACGCGACCTCATCGGCACGGGAAGCGATGTACGTTCGCAGAACGATTTGATCGCGACTGCGGGACGCAACATCAAAGTTAGCGCGGTAGCCGACAGCTATCAAATCGATATCCAGCGCGGCGGCAATACCGAGGGCCGAAGCGCGTTCATCAAGGAAGAATCGATCACCAACCAGGTTGCGACCTTCGCGGCCGGCAATAATGTCACCCTGGTGGCAGGTACGGGCGATGTACATCTAAAAGGCACCGATGTCACCGCCGGGAACAATGTGATTGTCCAAGGCGCAAACGTGACGGTAGAGGCCGTCAAGGACAGGCAGCTGATCGACGTCCAGAATGTGCGCCGTCACGGCTATACCCGAGTGATGACGGATGACGAAGCGCTTGCGGGCGGCAATCTGGTTGCCGGCAATAACCTCACGGTACACGCCACCGGTGCGCCGATCACCGTTCAAGAAGGGGGCGGCGCGATACCTGCTGCGGGTACCGGAGATGTCCGGCTGGCCGGTGCCTACCTCAGCGCGAAAGAAGGGCAAGCCACCGTCGTTGCCAACAACAATGTCACATTGGACACCATTACCACCGAATACCGGGCCGCCAATGAAAGCTACAACAAAACAACCGGCTTTCTGAACAAAAAAACCAGCGAGAAATCCAGCCTGACAGCGGACCAGTTTGCCAACGGCAGCACCGTCATTGGAAACACCGTTGCGATTCAATCCGGGCAAGATGTAACGATCCGCGGCAGCACCGTTCTTGGCAGCGGCGATGTCGTCATCACTGCGCAAGAAGGCAATGTCGCGATTCTGGCGGGTGAAAGCACCAGCACGGAAAGCCATTTCAAGCAGGAGAAGCAGTCAGGTCTCTTCGGAAGCAAAGTAGGCGTCGGCGTGACCGTTAGCAAGAACGAGCAAACGAGCAATTTCGATGGAGTTCTCACCACCCAAAGCGAAAACCGCAGCGTCGTCGGCGCCACCGGTGGCAACATCATCATCACCGCCGGAAAAGACACGGCGATCAAGGGCAGCGACCTGATCGCCAATAAGGCAAAAGACGACACGCAAGACGCTACCGGCCACATCGACATCCTGGCGCAAAACATCACCATCGACCCGGGCCAGGACACCAGCCGCACCAACGCCACCGCCGCCGCCAAACACCGCGGCATCACGGTCGCGGTCGTCGGCACGATGGTCGACACCGCACGCAATTTGAAGGATGTGCAAAAGAAGGAAGGCAAGTTCGCCCGCTACCAGGGCACCGTCGACGAAATCATGCACAGCGGCGTCACCTCGCCGCAAATGACCATCAATTTCGACCGCAGCCAGAGCAGCAGCCAGACCACCACCAACGACCTGGTCAACAGCGGCAGCACACTGATCGCGGCCGGCGACATCCGCTTGCGCGCCACCGGCGACGGCGCCAAAGATGCTGCCGGCAAGGCCACCGATGGCGACATCGCCGTGACCGGCTCGACCCTCAACGCCGGCGGCCTGGTCCAGTTGGACGCACAGCGCGACATTACGCTGCAGCCCTCCACCGACCAATACCGGCAAAGCATGCAGGCCAGCAGCAAGAGCACGCATTTCAGCACGTCCGCGCCCAGCATCGGCGATACCGGCCGCGCCATGACGGGCGGCCCCAACAACAGCGGAGTCGGTCAATTCCCGTATAGCAAGACCAACACCAGCGACGCTGCCGACAGCGCCGCCAGCGTGCAAAGCGCCACCATGATCAGCGGCAATGACGTCGTGCTGAACAGCCGCAGCGGCGACATCCGCATCGCCGGCAGCGGCATCACCGCAGTACGCGACATCGATGTCGTGGCGCACCTGGGCAAGATCGACATCGTCAGCGGCGAAGACCGCCGCAGCCACCAGGAAGCGCATGCCGGCAAGACCGTCGGCGACCTTGGTCAAAAGGGCAGCACCGGCACCAGCAGCACGGTCGGCGTGCACAAGGAAAGCAGCACGCTCGATTCGCGCGAAACCCAGCAGAATACGGTGCGCAGCGCCCTGGTTGCCGGACGCGATCTCACCCTCGATGCCCGGCAGGACATCCGTGTCCAAGGCGCCGACCTGCGTGCCGGACAAGACCTGACGCTGATCGGGCAAAACATCGATCTCGACCCCGGGCAAGACACCAGCCTCATCCGGCAAACCAGCGCCATGCACCAAGCCGGCAGCACCATCGGCGCCAGCGGCTACATCGTCGATGCGGTCAAGGCACTGGAGCAGGCCGCCAACGCGTATGAGAAAAAGGATGACAAGCGCCTGGCCGCCCTCTACGGCGCCAAGGCCGGATTAATTTTATACAGCAATCTGCAAGGCGTCGACACGCTGCCGACCGATGCTATCGAAGCGCCCAAGAGCAGTGGCGGCGCCGCCATCAAGATCACGGTCAGTGTCGGCAGCAAAAGCGCCGACAGCCAATCCGAAGTCGGCAGCACCGCCAACCAGGGCAGCACCCGAGGGTATTCGCGATTTTGAGCATGTCAGACTTTTTGTATGTTCGGCAATTTCTTTCATGACAGATGCCATCCATGTGCGCATAGAACTGATGCGGTCAGGATCGAATTTCCTTCATTACCATAATCATCCGCAATCAACCCGATGCTGCCGCTATAATTTGTGCAGCATCGTCCGGCCTTCTCCAGGCCGACAAGCAATATTTCAGGTAGTTAGTCTTCATGCGTCCAAGAGTCACCTCAGTAGGATTGATCCTGCCGCTTCCGGCAGCGGATTTTGAGTACCCTGCACATATCGATCGGGCAAGCCTGGATGCGCTGCCGCCCAAGCCCGGTGTGTATCTTTTCCGCAATCGCGCGAACGCGCTGATCTATATCGGCAAGAGCATCAACATACGGTCGCGGGTGATGGCGCACCTGCGCACGCCGGAAGAAACGGCAATGCTGCAGGAAACGCGCAGAGTGGACTTCCTGCGGACAGCCGGCGAAATTGGCGCTTTACTGCTCGAATCGCGCTTGATCAAGGAGTATCAACCCGGCTATAACGTCAAGCTTAAATTCATGGCGGAGCCATTCGCGCTTTACCTTAAAGGCGATGGCATGCGTCCGCTGGTGGCGGCTTGCAGCGACATACCGTGGAATGAATCGGCGTTCCTGTATGGACTATTCGCGTCGCGCAGCGCCGCACAAGAAGGACTGCTGGCGCTGGTGCGCCGGCATATGCTGTGTCCGGCATTGCTTGGCATCGAAACCACCACCCATGGCCGCGCCTGTTTTGCGCGGCAGATCGGGCGCTGCCGCGGCGCGTGCATCGGAGATGAATCGCGGGAAACGCATCGCAATCGCCTGCGCGCGGCGCTCGAACAACTGAACGATGAGATCTGGCCCTATGGCGGCCCGATCGCTATCGTGGAAAGGGACGATCAGTGGCGGCAAGTCCACGTAGTGGATCGATGGTCGTACATTGGTTCACTGGACGGACGGCGCAGGAAAATAAAACTTCCCGTCAAACACGTCGTCGATATCGATACCTACAAGATATTGGCCAAACCGCTTGCCGACGGCAAGCTGACGATTGCCGCTTGTGAAGTGAGACGAAGTGCCGCGTATTACGTCGACTAATCGACGAAGGACGGCTTCCATGAAAGGCGTCCGCATCGATTGATTTCTAAGCGGAATAACTCCGGTGCCGGCGCCGTTTTTAAAGCGTCGAACACAAAGAATCAGTGCCGCATGATCTCAGTCGAAAGAGGCAATGACGACATCGCCGCTGTTCGACGTCGCGCACGATTCATTCCGCCGAAGCGGTTTGGTCATTGCCAATTTTTTCCTGGATCCACGAGAGCATCTGGCCGGCGTCGGCGGACCGTGAATACGCGCTCTTGGAATCGAGAAAAATCATGGTCACCGGCCTGTCATCGAGATTAAGCTGCATTAAAAGGCATCGGCCGGCTTCACGGATGTAGCCGGTTTTTTGCAGCTCTATGTCCCACCCCGGTTTGCCGACCAAGCGATTGGAATTTTTGTAATCAAGTTCTTTGCCGTCGAATTGAACCGAATGATGGTCATACGTGGAGTAGAGGCGCAGAAGGTCGTGGCCGGAAGCCGCTTCGACCAATTTGGCCAGGTCGCTGGCGCTCGCGACGTTCTCGCTTGAGAGGCCGGTCGGCTCGACATAGTATGTATCGGTCATTCCAAGGGATGCGGCCTTGGCGTTCATGGTACGGACAAAGGCGCCGATTCCTCCGGGATAATTTCGGCCAAGCGCCGACGCGGCACGATTTTCCGAACTCATCAGCGCGATATGCAACATGTCCGCTCGGGTGAGCTTCGCGCCGATGGGCAGCCGAGAGGACGTATTCTTGATATGGTCGATATCGTCTGTCGTCACTTCCAACAGTTCCTGCATATCCTGGCCGGCTTCGGCAACGACCAGACCTGTCATCAGCTTGGTCAAAGACGCGATGGGAAGCGGGACGTCCGAGTTTTTTTCGAACAGGACTTCGGAGGTTAATTGATCGACAACGTAGGCAACGTTTGAATGAAGGCTCAGAGGATCGTGGGTTCGATTCAACCCCGCAAGCTCGCCGGCACTCAAGCTGACTCGTGCGGCGCGGGCGCGCTGGTATGCGACGTTTTTTTTCCTGGCCGCCGTGATTCTTTTTTTCGTGCGCGGCCGGCTGCTCTTGCTCTTGCGCTTTGCACTTGTCTTGAGTGAGCCGGATTTTTTGTTCTTTGCCCGAACGGCTCTTTTCGCGACCGGGCGTTTGGCTGCTGTGGCGTTGAGTTTCGCACGTCGGACCGAGGCTTTTTTTCTGGCTGGCGCGGCTTTACGGACAGCCACGCTTTTTTTCTTCAGGTTTTTGGATGCCGATTGTTTGTTATCCAGCGCTGACGCGCTTGGCAACTGGAAAAAAATGATGAAAAAAGCAATGAAAATCCCAACCGCACCTCTATCCGTCCACATCCCGATCCCTTTGTTGAGCAACATCAGTTGAATTGTAGCAAGTTATTGCGTTTCTTCAACCAATTAAGGGCTTGCAACGTGATGTTAATAAACTACATCAGGATTTCTGTTGGATAAGTTTGCCAATGGTGGCGAAATTCAAGTTGAAAAGATGCTCGATTGACAAAAATGCGATCGAGCTGACGTGCACAAAAGAAACCATTGTGAGAATGATCCTCTTTTCAAGCAATGTGTCAAAACGGGAAATTTCGGATGGCATCTTTCGAAGAACTTGACGGAACAGCAATCCCGAAGCCGCTCGATAGCGCTGCTTGCATGATCGCGACATAGAGACGCTTTGTGAAAGGGACATCTGTTCCATTCAAAATTTAAACCAAATACTTTCCTTGTGGGAACAAATTTAAAAAGCACTGGTCTAGAGTGATATCTACTTCACTTTTTCCGGAGCCAGTTACGATGCTTGACCCGCAATTTCATGAAGAACTTCGTGCGCTGCGTGATCTTGAGCGGGCGGTTCGCGCCTACGGCGTTTCGGCACAACTGATATCTCGCGAGCAGCGGCTCAGCATGCTGGCGATGGCGCTGAAAGCAGTCGTGGCGGCAAGGAAATCATCGATCAGGAAGTCGAAGCTTCCCACGATGTACGAATAAGCCGGCCCCGGCAGCGGTATGCATTGGTGCGATCAAGCGCCTTTGAATCCTGCGCGAGTTGCCGCGATTCGATCAGGGTTCGTCGGCGCTTTCCATTCAATCATGCATCCACCGCAATTCGCACATGCGCGCAGGCGAGCGGTTCATCCCGCGTTGCGGGCCTCCTTCACCGACAACAGTTCGCTACCGCGGTCGATCCGGAATGAATTAGAAGCTCGGCATCTTCAATCGAAAAACTGGCGGCCGGACGCCAAACCCGATCGGGCACGTCTATTGCAAATACACCGCTTATCGTATTTCGAGGAAACGCCTTCTCACAAAGAGACGTTGCACATTCCATATGAAGATAGCGCAGGTATCGCCCGTATTCGAACGAGTTCCACCCAAAGCCTATGGAGGTACAGAGCGTGTTATTTCCTATCTCACGGAAGAGTTGATACGGCAAGGGCATGAGGTAACCCTGTTTGCCACCGGAGACTCGGTCACCGGCGCAAGGTTGGTTTCAGCGGTCCATGACAGCCGCCGGTTCGATGCGCGCCAACAGGAATGGCTCATGTATTACACGATCATGTTGGATCAGATCGTCGACATGGCGGATCAATTCGATGTCATTCATTTTCACACCGATTATCTGCATTTTCCAGTCGCAAAAAGCTTACGGGTGCCGTACGTAACGACAATACATGGCAGGCTGGATTTACCCCAACTGGTTCCGCTTTACCGTCACTTCGACTCGGTGCCGCTTGTGTCGATTTCAAACAGCCAGCGCACGCCCTTGCCATGGGTAAACTGGAGGGGCACGGTCTACCATGGATTACCGCCCGACCTGTATTTCTTTCAAAATAATCCCGGGAATTACTTTGCATTCGTCGGCCGGATTTCCCCGGAGAAAAGGCTTGATCGTGCAATAGAAATTGCATTGCATTGCGAAACGCCCTTGTATGTTGCGGCAAAAATCGACAGTACAGATCAGGAATATTTCGAGCAATGCATCAAGCCCTTGTTCAATCATCCACTGGTCGAATATATCGGTGAAATCGGTGAAGACCAGAAGCGCGATCTGCTGGGCAATGCGAAGGCATTGCTATTTCCGATCGATTGGCCCGAACCATTCGGCCTGGTTATGATCGAAGCTTTCGCTTGCGGAACACCGGTTATTGCCTATCGGCACGGCGCCGTTCCGGAGGTTATGGAAGACGGTGTAACCGGCTTTATCGTCGCAAACCAGGAGCAGGCAATGCAAGCCGCGGCGAAAATCGATTCCATTGACAGATGGCGCTGCCGCGATACGTTCGAGAGCCGTTTCACTGCGGCGCACATGGCTGAAAACTATGTGAGCTTGTATCGGGACATCCAGCGCAAGCACCGAAAACCAGCCGGAGAAATCAATGGTTAAAAAAATTCAGCTCGATGAGCAATGGTATATTCTCGCGACTTCTTCACCTGCCGATGAACGCCGGCGCGTGCTCAAGCACAACGATCTGTTCGCGCTGCTCGACCGCTTCGGCGATATTCAACCGATCGGCATGGCCGAAGAGGGTCTCTATTGCGGCGACACGCGCTTTCTTTCCCATCACGAACTGCTGATCGACGGCGTCAGGCCGATGTTCCTGAACTCCACAGTGAAGGACGACAACGGTCTCCTCATCGTCGAACTGATGAATCCGGATCTTCACGTGGATGGAAAGAACAAGATCGACAAGGGGCTGCTGCACATTTTTCGCGCCAAGCTGTTGTGGAACAACACATGCCACGAGCATGTGCGCATCGTCAACTTCGGCATGGAAGAAATCAACACATGCCTGTCGCTCGAATTCGGGGCCGACTATGCGGACATTTTCGAGGTGCGCGGATTTCGCCGGGATAAGCGCGGCGAATTCATGCCGGTCCAGACCGGCGATAGCGAGCTATTGCTCGGGTACCGCGGACGCGACAATGCGGTACGCAAAACCCGCATCACCTTCGATCCGGTTCCTGACCACTTGAACGCGAACCGCGCCGAATTCAAACTCGCATTGCCGCCCAAAGGAGAAGCGCATGTTTATGCAACGATCCGGTGCGAGGCGGACAGTCACGAGGCGCCGGCGGCATCGGGCGCGGACAATTATTTTTCAGCCCTGACGCAATCCACCGCGGCGACCGGCAGTTTGCTAAATAACCGCTGCAAGATCAGCACTTCCAATGCCATGGTCAATCACTGGCTTGACCGGTCCGCCTCCGATCTGGTGATGCTGACCTCGACTCTGCCTGAAGGAGATTACCCCTATGCCGGCGTACCGTGGTACTCGACCACGTTCGGACGTGACGGCATCCTGACTGCGCGCGAATGCCTGTGGATCGATCCTAGCCTGGCCAAAGGTGTTCTGACCTTCCTGAGTGCGACCCAGGCCACCGAGGAAGATGCGTCGCGCGATGCCGAGCCCGGCAAGATATTGCACGAAGCGCGCCGCGGCGAGTTGGCCGCGCTCGATGAAATTCCATTCCGCCGCTACTACGGCACGGTGGACGCAACACCCTTGTTCGTCGGCTTGGCCGGCGCATATTTCGAGCGCACCGGCGACCTGGAATTCATCCGCTCGATCTGGCCCAATATCCAGCGCGCGCTGCACTGGATCGATCATTACGGCGACAGCGACGGCGACGGCTTTGTCGAATACCGGCGCCATAGCGATACCGGACTGGAGCAGCAGGGCTGGAAGGATTCGCATGATTCTATATTTCATCGCGACGGCGAATTCGCCAAGGCTCCCATCGCATTATGCGAAGTGCAGGGCTATGTGTACGAAGCGAAATTGCGCGCGGCGCGGCTAGCGGAACTGCTGGGCGATAACGCACTTGCACAACAACTCAAGGATGCGGCGCAACTGCTCAAGAAAAACTTCAACGAAGCGTTCTGGTGTGAAGAGATCGGTACCTACGCCATCGCGCTGGACGGCGACAAGCGGCAATGCGCGGTATCCTCTTCCAATGCGGGGCATGCGTTATGGACCGGCATCGCAAGTCAGGAGCATGCAGAGAAAGTAGCGGACCAGTTGTTGAGCGAAGACCTCTTTTGCGGTTGGGGTATTCGCACCATTTCAAGCAAGGAAGTACGCTACAACCCGATGGCGTATCACAATGGATCGGTGTGGCCGCACGACAATGCATTGATTGCAAAAGGCATGGCTGGATACGGATTCACCGGCAAGGCGATGAGAATTTTTACCGGCTTGTTCGACACCAGCCAGTTTGTCGATCAGCATCGGCTGCCGGAATTGTTTTGCGGATTTTGCAAGCGTCCCGGAGAAGGCCCTACCTTGTATCCGGTCGCCTGTTCTCCGCAGGCATGGGCCGCCGCCAGCGTCTACTATCTGCTGCAGGCTTGCCTCGGTCTGTCATTCGATCCGGAAAAATCGGAAATCCGCTTCAGGCATCCGCAGCTGCCGCCGTTTCTGGAAACGGTGGAGATCAAGGACCTGGCGATCGGTGGCGGTACGGTCGATTTGCGATTGCAGCGTTACCCGAATAATGTCGGTATCAATGTAGTGCGCAAGGAAGGCAACGCGGAAGTGGTGGTGGTGGCTTAGCGAGCCGAACAGATGGGCCGTAGATGGTGAGTCCGAGCGTGGCGCGAAATTTCAGTCGTCACGCCAATCGGGGGCGTTTTATTTCAAAGAGGGCCAGTCGTGACCCGCAGTAAACCATCCGCATGGATCGGCCCCATCGCATTCATCGCCACCGTCGTCGCGTTATTCTGGCTGGAACGCCGCTACCCGTTACGCAAAACAAAACCGGAATCCGACTGGAAGCGCGTCCCGCGCAACCTTGCAATGGCGGCTGCCACCGGAACGGTTGTCAGCTTATGCGAGCGGCCCCTGACGGAACTGCTGGCGCGCCGGGTAGACCGGCGCCGGGCCGGCTTGCTGCCGCGCCTCAAGCTGAAACCGCTGCCGGAAAAAATCCTGGGGGTGGTGCTGCTGGACTATACGCTCTACTGGTGGCATATCCTGCTGCATCGCCTGCCTTTCCTGTGGCGAATTCACGTGGTGCATCACGCCGACCTGGTGTTGGATAGTTCGACAGCGGTGCGTTTCCATTGGCTGGAGTTTCTCTTGTCGATACCGTGGCGTCTCGGCCAGATCGCAATCCTCGGCATCCGTCCGCAGACGCTGCAATTGTGGCAGCGGCTGACCTTGCTTGAAGTGCTGTTCCATCATTCCAATTTACGATTGCCGATCGAACTTGAGCGAACATTGAGCCGTTTCGTGATGACGCCCAGGCTGCATGGCATCCACCATTCGATGGCTGCGGAAGAAGCCGACACGAACTTCTCCAGCGGCCTGACGATCTGGGATATTCTGCATCGCACCTTGAAAACCGACGTTGCGCAGAATCACATTGAAATCGGCGTGCCGTCCCCGCATGACCCGAGGGAACTCAAACTGCTTGATTTGCTGAAGCTGCCTTTTCAGCATCCGCGCGCCGGCAAAAGCATCTCCAGCGCCCGTGGCATCGACCACGTGGACCGGCACGGAAAGAATGTGGACGGCCCGCACTACGTCGGCTAGTGGATCACTTGGCAACAACAGAAGCAGTTTTAACTTGTTGCATCAAAGCAGGCTTGGCGTTGCCGTGTTAACCGGTTGGGCCGCGTCGCGCGGCGGAATGCCGTTTTCGATAAAACTTTTCATTCGCATCAAGTCGTCGTCCAATTGCCGCTTGGGGTCGCGGCCGAACAACGCGGCAACGCCGTGTCCCAATGCGCCGGCCGGCGGATTGTACGACATCCGAACCGTGACTCGCGTGCCGTTCTCGATCGATTCGAAACGGATTATGCCGGCATGTTCCACCGTTGCGCCGGGCTCGGTTTTCCAGGCCAGCACCGATGGCCTGATGCACTCGGTCAATCTCGCATTCCATTCCATCGGTGCGCCCATCGGCCCCTGCACGATCCAGTGAGAGCGTCGCTGTCCGAGATCGCGCGCCTCGCGAATGTGCGACATGAAATGCGGGAAGTTTTCGTAATTGGTCCAGACATCGAACACGGTTTCGGGCGCAGCGGCGATATCGATAGTCTTTTGCAGATCGATGGCGCGGCGGCCTGCGTTTGCACCGATCAGGCGACGTATCGGCATATTCGTCACGCCGCGCGCAAGAACCGCCAGTCCGATGGCGGCAATTGCCGCACCGAGCGGGGTGCGCCGTGTCAACCCATAAAGGCCCAACGTGCCGCCGCCAAGGATCGCCGAGCCACGCAGCGCCGGTGTCCAGTTCGCCTGCATTAATCCGGAACGGATCGGTGTTCGCCCGCTGCCGCCCTGCAAACCGGGAACGCCCGCAGGCCGTTTGTGCGCTTCAAGCCGGTCGTCGATATCGGCTATCCCGGGAATCGAGCGCACGGCATCAAGCAAGGCTTTTTTTTCGCTTGCCAAAACCGGCCCGGTTAAACTGGCGCGCCCCTGATGCACCTCGGCGCGAATTGCATGCGGATGAGAAACGATGCGCCCAAGCATTGCGCGCACACGTCCGGCCACCACTTGATCGTCGGCCTTGTCGTATCGCCCGCGCCGCGACAGCCGGTTGACTGTGCGTGCAAGGAAGCCGCGCAAGTGATTGTAGGAATCCCTGGCGGCGAGATCGGCACCGTGCGCTGCAGCCAGACTGTAGTGGCGTATCTTGTCCTGCGCGCGTGCACGCCGCCGGCGCCCTTTATCGGGATCGGAAAGGTACATTGCCAATGCGCCCAATAGCGCGCCGCCCATCCAACCGGACCGCTTTTGACTGGATTCCGATATTCGCTTCACGATATTCTCCTTTATGCCGGCTCCCTTACTTCCTTATTTATTTCGCTGATACAGGCCGATCAATTCCGTTTGTTCGATGATGTGACCGTGCATTGCCTTTTCCAGATCGCCGTTGGTGGGATTGCCGAGGTCGGGCAGGACGATGTCCAGTGCATGGAGTTTGTGAAAGTAGCGGTGACGTCCGATAGGAGGACATGGGCCGCCGAAGCCTGGGCGATGCCAGTCGTTCATTCCCTCGCGTGTCCCTGAAGGAAGTTCTGCGGATTTGACTCCTTGCGGCAGGCCGCCCGCATCAGGTGGAATGTTATAGAGTACCCAGTGCGTGAAAATTCTTTGGGGCGCGGCAGGGTCGGGGGCATCAGGATCTTCCACTATCAGCGCCAGGCTTTTCGTACCGGCCGGTATGTCGAACCAGGACAACGGTGGTGAGATATCGTTGCCGTCGCAAGTATGGATTGCCGGAATATTGCCGCCGGGTTCGAACGCTGTTGACGTGAGGGTCAGGCTCATTGCATCGCTCCTTATTTCCGTATTTGCGTATTTGTTATTGGGGTAGCGAACCAATATCAGACGCAAACCGGCGCTCGCCGCCTTGCCCTGCATTTCATGTACGCATCTTGTGGATAGTGGCGCTTCTGGATAAGAAATCGGTTTTCCCCATTCGTGCGCTTGAACATGTCATCGTTTGACTGATATCAAGGCGAATTTTGGGTTACGTCGGTTCAACGCGTTCGGCAAGATGAAAAACGCCGGCATGCGGCTGGCTATCCGTAAAACTTGGGCGGCTAAGGGGAAATCCGGTGCAAGTGCGGACGCAATTTGCGAGGAAGAAAAGATGTCATCCTAAACGTCATTTCTTTCTGACGCGTGTTGTGAAATGCTCAAGGAGCATGCGGGGACTGCGGCGTTTCGCTGGAGCGCCGAAAAGCCGTGGCGGAAAAAGATGTAATCCCCGCCGCCGTTGCACCTTGTCTGAAAGTTAAATGTTGTAATGTTCCAGCAGAGCCGTGGCGCATTTGGCGGGGTCTTTTTCCTTGGGGCAGATGATTGAATCGTTCGCAGCCTGGTGGACCCTCTTCAGGCATTGTGTTTTGGACATTGCCGCAAGTTGCCGGCGCACGTGGCGGCTAAGCGAAATGCCTTTATCCTGCGCTTTCAAGCGGTAATGACTGCAATACCGTACGCCATCCTCAAAGAGGATTTCCACTTCGCATTCCGCAGGCAGGGTGCCCGACTGATCGTGCGCCCAGTTTTTCAGCACGGAGTTGGCTGCTTCCATGGAGCTTACTCTTGCGCTCGAAGCGGAACCGTCCACGGAGTGGATCAGTATGCGCGAAATGTCGACTTTCTCGGATGATTGCCTTGCCACGTGTAGTCCCGGATAAATGGTGCCTGAAGCAGAAGACATGGGGGTGTCGGCCGTAAATTCAAGGCTGATTTTAATGATGTAATTTTTGCAACTTCGGCGGCATGCCGGTATCCCGGCGCTTCGCCACTGAATGTCCTCGCCGTTAAAGCAAATAACGATCCCATTCCGCATAGCGATGCCGAACATGGCCGCGCGGTATCGCGAGCACGATCAGCAACACGCCGACGATCATGCCGGCAATGCTTGCCGGCCAATCCGCGCCGCCCAGGATCCACGGCGCGATAATCAGCCACGCGCCGAACAGCATGTTGAGTGCACGTAGCGGCCGCGCCACTTCCGCGAATGCAGAGATGGATATCGTGAACACGAACGCGCCGACCAGATGGTCGCTGTTCGCCATCGCGCCTTCGGTGCCGAAAGTGAGCCGGGTAAACATCAGCCATGCACCGAGCGCGGCGGAAATAACCAAGCCTTTCGGCAACGCGAGCGCCTGTTCCTTCAGTCGCGTAAGGTACCAGGGACCGATTTCCAGCGGCGGAGAAGGATCCTGCGCGGCGCCGGCAATCGCGCCGCCGTGCCAGAACACTTGCCACAGCGACTGGCCTTCGCGCTTGGCGCGGATCATGAACTGGATCATCGCGACGACTTCATCGAATGTATACGGCAGCATGATCACCATCGCGGCGGCGGTTATCAGGCATAGTGTGCACCATGTGCCGAGCATCACCGGCTGAATCATGATGAAGAATATGCTGACGCCGCCCAGCGGAATCACCAGCACGCCGAACATACCGACCATCCACGGCATGGTGCGCCAGCGGCGTCGATCGCCCATCAGGCCGGACAGCCCTTCGAGCATGTAGCTGACGACGCCCAGGCCGGCGTCCGCGATAGGCCATGCTTTCGAAACGTCAGAGGTGATGATGTAGGCCGTTCCGTCACCGAAAAACGGGTCCCAGGCCGATGAGATATGGCCCATCTGGTAAGCCATCAGGTGGCGGGCCAGGAAAAAACCGAAAAACGCCAGTGCAATGATCGGCAGGCGTTGCGACCACGATGACGGCGAGTAATCCCAGCCGGGCGGAATATCCTCTTTTGCACTCATCGAATCCATGCTCATGCCGGGCATCATCGGCACCAGGATGGAAAATGAAATCGCCAGCGCACCCACCAGGAGGTTATTGTTGGTCGATACCGCATCCGGCGCCCAGAACACCAGCGGCGCAAACAACAGCCAGATGCCGGTGAAGCAGGTTCCCCATTGCGCCCAGCGATGGCGCCAGAACAGTGAAAGCGCCGCGAAGAGAACGATCAGGCAGCCGCTGACGAAGTCGCTCCACATCATCAGCTGCGCCCGCAGTTCGGGCGGCGCGAGTTGCCGATCGGCGGTGACTTCCGCCACCCGAGGGCCGAAGTTGCCCGGATCGAGATAGCCGAGCACGAACGGCGATGCGATCAGCCAGAATCCGAGCAGCATGGAAGCGAAATGCGCCCACAGCATGTCGAGATGCTGCAGGTACATATGCTGCATATGCGGGCTATCCAACCGCATTGCCGTTTCCGGCCCATGCCGGTCATGCGCGGCGTGATCTGCGGAATGCTCCATGCGCTTCCTTTGCCTTTGCTCGGACAGATAAAAAAAAGCCGCTCCGGCGGCCGATTATTCCGGAGCGGCAACCTGACGTTACGATGCGCAGTTCACTCGCATCGAACCAATCGAACCCTTTTGTTTCATTGATCGCTGCCATACGCAATGGTCGACAGCAATCCCAATTCAGCCTGTCTTGAGTCGAGCCGCGTGTGCTGTACCACCACCGGCACGTCGGACTCGATGACGCTTGCGTAGTCGGTGCCGAGCGGAATCGGCTCCGGATCGGTGAGATCGTTGAAGCGCAGATGAAGCGTGCGCTGCGCCGGCACTGCAATCCGATAGGGGCCGGCAGGTTCACGGTCCTTGAAAAAAACCATGATGCTGATCCGTGCATCGCTGCCGCCCGCATTCAGGATGCAGGCCGTTTCGTGACTGACAAATTCCGGGCCTTCTCCGGTACTGTCGGGTGGGATGTAACCTTCGGCGATTGCCCAGCGTTTTTTTCCGATTGATTGCAAAATTTTCTCCTTGAGCCGGTTCATGCGGCGTCAGGGATTCAATCCGGTCAGCGCGCGTCCTGCCCTTCACACAGGATGACGGTGACAATGCACGACGGCATCCCGTTTCAACGGTGAAAAACCGCACCGGCCGGCTTCCTGCCACAGAGAATGCAAATACCGAGCCTATCGTGTTCGAGAAAGACAACGAACGCTTTGACAACGTCCGACAAGAAACATACGTTGAACGTGCCATCACACAACGTTGCCTTTGATCCATTCGACGATGCGAAACGCCGTTACCTCGGCCACCCCAGATAAATGTTTGTTTATTTGGCGGTCGGAGCGAGGTGCCAGTGCGGAAAGATGCTAATCATTTTTTTCAGCCTGCCAAACGATTGCTTGCCGATAAAGAAGAGATTCGCAATGGGCGGTTGCAGCGTTGGGGTCGCCGCAACAGGCTGATAAATATCGCGATCACAGGCGGCTATGACTTGATGTCAGGCATGTCGGCATTCTTTTTGCAGCCCCTCTGCCATGTTGCGCACCGCGGATTCATAGCGTTTCTGAAAAGTGTGCGGTTGTACATCACGTATCTGTTTTCATCGGTGCGGCAAAGCCCGTACCGATTACGGATACATGCGCAATCGCGGCGGAAAATCCGCCGGCCCATGCGCGCAGTAATTGATCGCCGTAATGAACAGGGCCGGCAATTTCTTTTCATGCATGCATCGGGCATGCAGCCGGCTTTGCTTTTTTTTATCCATGAAAACAAGGAAAACGGCATGAAAATCTTCAACGGAATTTGTAAATCAACATTGGTAGCAACATCGCTGGCACTAGCTTTCGGCACGGCATACGCCAATCCCGAAGCGGTGCCGATGCAACTCGCACAAGCTCAAACGGGCCAGAGCGGCGCCTATGGATCGTCCTCGACCGGTACGGATAAGTCCGGACAAGCGGGTACGTCAAGCGAAGGCGGTACATCCGGTCAAAGTGGTACATCCAGCCAAGGAGGATCGTCACAGCCCGAGATATTCGTCCATCCGCCGATCGTGGTGCAGGGTCAGGAAGGCACATCAAGCCAAAGCGGCGCGGCGGATCAGGGCGGCACGTCGGGTGCATCCGGTCAGGCCGGGCAGGGCCGAACGGCACAGTCCAGGATCGTTGTTACACCGCCGGTATACGTGATCATGACACCCGAAACCGCAGCCAATGACAGTGCCGTGAAAAGTGGATGCTGGGTCAGGATTTACGACCGCGAAAATTTTCTTGGCGACCGGTTGACGCTGACGGGACCGATATCGTTGGCGGACATGTCGGGTCCGTTCGGCCTGAACTGGGATGACAGAGTCAACAGCATCGAAACCGGGCCGAAGGCGATGGTCAGCGTGTACGACAACCCCGGCTACGTGGATCCAGTCGCACAGCTCAAGCCGGGGCAGCGCATCGCCGACATCAATAAGCGCACGGGACTGTTCGATGAATTTGCCTCAATAAAAGTCGACTGCCAGAAAGCCTGATCGGCTTGCGGGCATCGGGCAAAGGCATGCGCCTGAAGGCGCTGCCTTGCGATTGCCATGCGCCAGGTTTCGTCGTCCCTCCTCACCACACTACACCGGAGAAAAACATGCGCGATTTCCAATATCCCCATTGCAGACTTGCTTCGGCGCTTTTCGTGGCGTTCATGTTCGGCTATCCATTGGCCGGCACAGCACAACCTGCTGCGCCAGGCGGCCAGCAGGTGGGCCAGGCAGCACCGGTCAAGTCGGTGGAATTGCCTAGCTTTGTCAGTCTTGTGAAAGAGCAGGGTCCGGCTGTCGTCAATGTCAGCTCCACACGCAAGATCGACGATCAGCGGGCTGTGATGCCGATTCCGGAAAACGATCCGTTCTTCGAGTTCTTTCGCCGCTTCCTGCCGCCGCCAAGCCAAGGGGGGCAGCAGGCACAGGGACTGGGTTCGGGATTCATCATCAATCAGGACGGGCATATCCTGACCAATGCGCATGTCGTTGCCGAGGCCGACGAAGTCACGGTCAAGCTGACCGATAAGCGTGAATTCAAGGCAAAGGTGCTGGGTGCGGATACCTATACCGATGTCGCGCTGCTCAAGATAGACGCCGGCGATCTGCCGATAGTCAGAATCGGCAAGCCTGACAGTGTCGAAGCCGGTGAATGGGTAGCGGCGATCGGTGCACCGTTCGGTTTCGAAAACAGCGTGACCGCCGGTATCGTGAGCGCCAAAGGGCGTCTGTTGCCGAATGAAAGCTATGTGCCGTTCATCCAGACCGATGTTGCGGTCAATCCGGGCAATTCCGGCGGACCGCTGTTCAACATGCGCGGCGAAGTGGTCGGCATCAACTCGCAGATTTATAGCCGCACCGGCGGCTACATGGGTGTGTCGTTCGCGATACCGATCAATATCGCGATGGATATTGCGCAACAACTGCGCGAGACGGGAAAAGTCGCACGCAGCCGCATCGGCGTACAGGTGCAGGAGTTGACACGCGAACTCGCGGCATCGTTCGGTCTGAAGGAGCCGCGTGGTGCATTGATAGCAAGGGTTGAGCCGGACGCTCCAGCCGACAAGGCCGGCATGCAGCCGGGCGATATCGTATTGTCGCTGGACGGCCAGCAGATAGAGGGTGCGGCCGACCTGGCTCGGATCGTAGCCGGAACCAAGCCGGGTACCACGGTCAGCGCCGAAGTATGGCGCAAGGGCCGGGCCGTTCAAGTCAAGATGACGACGACGGAGCTGACCGCGCAGGGCCCCGCCGCGCTCGGTGGCGATCCCGGTGCGAAATCGGCGGCCAAGGCAGGGCTGAGCGTCATCGAAATTCCGGATGAACAACGCAAAGTCCTGGGAATCGAAAACGGCGTGCTGGTGCAGGATGCGCAGGGGGAGGCTGCCCGCGCCGGTATTCTCCCTGGCGACATCATCCTGTCGGTGAGTAATGTGCAGGTGAAAAACGTGCCCCAATTTGATTCGCTGATTCAACAGAATGCCGGAAAGACGGTCGCACTGTTGGTCAGACGCGGCCCGGATACCGTATTCGTGCCGCTCAAGCTGGATGCCGGCAAGTGACGGTGATATCAGTTGAAGAACATCGCCGCCGGCACGGCAGGGCGGCAAGGCCGCAGGAATTACAGAGCAACGGTAAGAATTGCAGCTGGCGGGAACGCGGCGGCACAGTCACGACCGGCAATCCGCCGGGGCCTGATTTTCCTGGTTGAAAACGTTTTCGGGCCTGTATCTTGCATTTCATTTGCAGATGTATTTTCCCAACCGTCGAAAAGGAGAACATCATGGTGAATAGTTTGCACGAGCTGATTGGCTTGTCGATCGCGGCAACCGACGGCGAACTCGGAACCATTGACGATATCTATTTTGATGATGCGCAATGGACGATCCGTTACCTTGTGGTCGATACCGGCGGATGGATCAGCGGACGCAATGTGCTGATTCCATTACACGCGTTGACGGGCACGGATTGGCCTGATGAAACCGTGCGAGTCAATCTTACGAAGCAGCAGATCAAGGACAGTCCGGGCATCGACACCGCGAAACCGGTGTCGCGCCAGCATGAGACTGACATCTACAATCATTATGGCTACCCTTATTATTGGGCAGGGCCATACATGTGGGGCCAGACAGTGTTCCCAAGCGTTTTCGAAGAGAAGCCGTTCGAAGATCCGCAGCGGCAACAGCGAAGGGAGCGCATGGAGCAGAAGGGTGTCGATCCCCATCTGCGTAGCTTTAATGAAATTACCGGGTACAAGATCCAGGCGACCGATGACACTTTCGGGCATGTGGATGATCTGATGTATGACAACAAGGATTGGTCGATTCAGCTGATTGCCATCGACATCAAGAACTGGTTGCCCGGCAAGGCGGTGTTGATTTCACCGGAGCGCATTCGCGACGTAAGCTGGTCCGAGAAAAAAGTGATGGTGGACATCACTCGTGAGGAAGTTGAAAACAGTCCGGAATACGATCCCGCAAATCCGCCGCCGCTTGGTCCGACGTTTGGTATTTATCGACGTTTCGGGCTGCCGCATTCCTGAGTACAGATGCCGGAGGCGCGCGCCGCCTTGACCAATTTTTCTTGAATTGGAGGAAATCATGCCAGCTGGTGCCAACCAAAAACGCGAACACGAGTTCAAACAGTTAGAGAAAAAATTCAGGCAGAGCGGTCGTTATTCAGGCAGGGAAGAAGAAGTCGCCGCCCGTATCGTCAACAAGCAGAGAGCTAAATATGGCGAAACGAAAGAAGAAAAGAGAAAAGACCGCGAAGGCACATCGCCGGATCGCGGATTGCCGGTCGAGGACTACCAGACATTGACGATTGCGCAGATCAAACGCCGGCTTGACTCGTTATCTTCCGGCGATTTGAAGAAACTCCGAAGTTACGAGGCCCGTCACAAGAATAGGAAAGGCGTGCTCGAGATACTCGACCGTTCGATGAGAAATGGCTGAACGAATGGAGCGCAATCACGGAATTGTAAGGAATCTGGTTCGGCAAGGGGCAATGAAATCCTTGGCGATGGTATTGATTGGCGCCAGCATCGCGAGCGCCGGGTGCGAGCAGCGGAAAGAAGATCCGACCGCGATCGAGAAAGCGGAGGTGCCGGCGGTACCGGTAATCCCGCCGGGGAAAGTCGGCGCACCGGAGGGAGGGCAGGGGCTCGCCACGCCGCCCACGCCCGAGGGGCTTCCCGGTGAACGTGCGGTTCCCGGCATCGACACCACTGTTGCCGACATCATGAAGAGGCCGGATCTCTATGCCGGAAGAGTCGTCACCATCGTAAGCGAGGTCGATGAAATTTTCACGGGATGGGCATTCAAGCTGGATGATTCACAAGCGCCCGGCGGCATCGATAACGATCTGCTGGTAGTAGGCGCGATTCCGCTCGCCGGCTGGGGCTTCGATGAGTCATGGAAGGGCAAGAAGGTCAAGGTCACCGGCACGATCCGCATATTGCAGCCCGAGGATATCCAACGCGAATACGGACGTGGAGTGGATGACAAACTGTTCCGGCGCTATGTGGATAAACCGACCCTGGTCGCGCGCACGGTGGAAAAGGCGGGCTAGAGATCCGCTCAAGATGAGTTGCGGAGGTACACGGCTTTGGCCGGGGCAGCCGCATTGTCGCGTTGATCTCCTGGTCTGGATGAAATATCTGTCGGCGGGAACCGCTGGGCCATCGCTGGTCATCAGCAAGCGATGATGCGGCATTTCATGCGCAGGCGGGCACCAGAAATATCGCCATCGTTTCCCAGACGACCGCGATGGCCGACAGCAGGCTCAACGTGAGCGACATCCAGCGAATGAAGCTGCGGTTGTCCGGTGCGGCATCCCTTGGTTTTATGCGGAGATAAACTGCCGCGATCGCGGCAATCGCGGCGAATCCGGCGCCAATGACTCCCCAAGTCGCAATGCCGATGCCGAGCCACACCAGGTTCATGGCCGGACGTGCGCAAACAATGCCGATGAAGCCGTAAATCGCGACGAAGTGCACGGCCCAAATCAGTGGGCCGGAAAACATCAGCAGAAAATTATGGGTAAACGGAGATGCCCTCATCGGCGTCACTCGATCAAACGCGGAAATGAGTGGACCAGCGCAAGGCCGATGATTCCCTGCGCCACCGTGTAATACCAGAACAGCATCGTGTTGTCGAATGTGGCCCGCCGCTGCGCGTTGAGTAATCCAGCCGCCGAACGCGCGACGGTGTACAAGCCCATGAAGATCATGATGCTCACGAAAAATCCCTGCATGCTCATGATCATGTACACCACCGCACCATAAGCGCTGTGCTGCGGCCGCAGCCCGGTCTGCGACTGGCTGTTCAAATCGAGGCCGAATGCAACCGTGAGCAACATGATCGCAACCAGCATCGCTGTATGGAAAGGCCAACGGCTTAACGATGATTTCGTCCGGAGCCGCCGCCCGGCATAGGCGATCGTCCCGGCGCTCGCCAGCAACAAGCCTGCCGATATAATCGGCCATCGGATGGCCGGCAGCGCATTTCCGCTTGCCGGCCAGATTTCCGGCGACACGGTCCACAGGAAGAAATAGGAAAATATCAGCGCGCCGAAAATCGATCCCGACACAAGGATCAATACCACCATTGCCCACCATGAATGCGATGCGGCGCCGTTGAGGTAGACCGGCAGCTTGATGCCGCCGCCGATATCCACCGGCGGATGGGATGGGCCAGGATCGGTGCTCCATAGCCAGCGCATAAGCATGGCGACGGCAATCACGCCGCTGATGATCGCAGGTACTACCATCTTGACGGTAAGCAGCAGAAAGAAGCCGGCGGTGCCGAACGCCGCCAGCAAGGGCGGCCAGCCCGGGCCGGGCATTTGCAGCAGATACTGCGGGCGCGCATCGACCGGGCTGGTGATGATGGTTTCACGTCCGCCGGTCGGTGCATTCGGCAGGTAGTAGCGGCCTGCATCGACGTCTTCGGCGAGGTTCGGTTGATCCCATAGCGGTTCGCGGCTGGTGATGATCGGGATACTCCGGTTCGCGTAATTACCGGACGGCAGCCATTCCAGCGTGCCGGCATTCCATACATTGCCGGCGTTGTTGCCCCTGATCCGGAAGTTCAGTGCCAGATCGATGACAAACACCAGTACGCCGGCCGCGATCGTGTACGCACCGATGGTCGAGATCATGTTGAGCGGACCCCATCCCAGATACTCGGAATAGGTATACACCCGGCGCGGCATGCCGGCCAGGCCGGTGATGTGCATCGGGAAGAACGCGACATTGAAACCGATGAACATCAGCCAGAATGCCCACTTTCCCAATCGTTTCGACAATTGCTGGGCACTGACGAAGGGCGCCCAGTAATAGAACGCGGCGAACAGCGGAAATACCATGCCGCCGAATAAAACATAATGCAGATGCGCGACGACAAAGTAAGTGTCATGCGCCTGCCAGTCGAACGGCACGACCGCGACCATCACTCCGGTCAGCCCGCCGAGCACGAAGATGAAGAAGAACCCGAGCACGAACAGCATCGGCACCTTCAGCGGCCACATCCGTTTTGCCGCGGCAATCGTCGCGATCCACGCGAAGATCTGAATGCCGCTGGGGATGCTCACCGCCATGCTCGCGGCCGAGAAGAAGCTGAGCGACAGCTGCGGTATCCCGGTGGTAAACATGTGATGCACCCACAGGCCGAAGCTGAGAAAGCCGGCGCCGATCAGCGCCAGCACAACCAGCCGGTACCCGACCAGCGGCTTGCCGGTCATTGCGGGAATGATCATCGATACCATGCCGGCCGCCGGAAGGAAGATGATGTACACCTCCGGATGGCCGAAGAACCAGAACAGATGCTGCCACAGCAACGGGTCGCCGCCCTTCGCAGCAATGAAGAACGGCCAGTGAAAGCTGCGTTCGATTTCGAGCAGCAGGGTGCCGAGGATGACAGCGGGAAACGCAAAGATGATCATGCCGGCCAGCACCAGCATCGACCAGGCATAGATCGGCATCTTGTCCAGCGTCATGCCCGGTGCGCGTGTGCGCAACACGCCAATCACGATTTCAATCGCGCCGGCAATCGCCGATATCTCGATGAAGCCGATGCCGAGCAGCCAGAAATCGGCATTATGACTGGGCGAGAATTCGTAACTGGTCAGCGGCGGATACATGAACCAGCCGCCGCGCGGTGCAAGATCGAAAAACAGGCTGCCGAAGAACACCAGGCCACCCACCGCATACGCCCAGTAGGCATAGACGCTCAGGCGAGGGAAGGGCAGGTCACGCGCAGCCAGCATGTTGGGCAACAGCAGCACACCCATCGCTTCGACGGCAGGCACTGCAAACAGGAACATCATCACGGTGCCATGCATCGTGAAGATCTGGTTGTACAGGTTGTGGCCGAGGAAATCGTTTTCCGGGATGGCCAGTTGCGTGCGCATCAGCAGCGCGAGTATACCGGCCAGCAAAAAGAACAGCACCGCCGTGCCGACATAGAACACGCCGATGTAGGTATTGTTGACGACGGTGATGAAGTTGAATCCGGAGGGCGGCTGCCAGATCTTTTTGAGTTGTTCTAGTTCGGCATCAGCCCTTGGCGTGGCGTTGGGAAGATGGGTAATCGTTTTATCGCGTTCTGCCATGGAGTCTCCTATCGCAGCCGATACAACACGAATACGCCGGCAATATACACGACAAGGGTAGCCAGGGAATCGATGCCCATTCTGCCGATGGTGCGATTGCGCCGTTCGACCAATCCAATCAGATAAATCATGGTCAATAGGGCTCCGAGCAACGACGCGACAAGCGAAAATTTCCCTGCTCCGTTGAGTACCGGTTTTCCGAGATAGACGGCATCGACCAGGAATATCAACGCCACATTGAACAGGTTGGTTCCGAGAATGTCGGAGATCGCCATTTCATATTGCCGCAAGCGTACTGACGAGATGACGGTGCTTAGTTCCGGCAATGAAGTTGCCAGGGCGAGCAATACAGCGCCGACGAAGCTCAGGCCAAGGCCGGTCTGCACCGCGATCGCGTCAGCGGTACGGCTGAGAAAAAAACCGGCGACGAGAATGACCGCTGCGGCTGCGACCGTTTTTGCGATCACGGACTTAAGCGAACCGCCGTCGCCGTGATTTTTTGGAGAACGCTTGCTCGGATAGGCTCGTTCCGACGGGTGTGGTTCCATATCTTGCGGAATCCATGGCTTGCGGCCTTTCGAAGCCGAAATCACCCATATCGATAAAATGTACAGTGCAAGAATCGTCCACGACCAGGCGCCGATGCCGAAAATCTGGATATCTCCGATCGACACCGCCGCTGCCACGACGATCAGGATGAATGTGCCCAGAGCAGCTTGCAGCAGTACAGCCGGTGAGGCGGCGATTACTGTCAGTGCCTCGCGACCGATGAATCCGTCCACGCCGGCCAGTAATGCCCTTTGCATGGCAACTCCGCCAAGAAGATTGTTCACCGCAAGCGTCGGATTATCCTCAATGGCTGAAAAAATCGAGATGGCCACTTCGGGCAGCGAAGTAACCCCGCCCAGCAGCACCATGCCAATCGCAACGTGGCCAATGCCGGTTTTGACGGCAATCGTGTCGGCATAACGCGCGACTTTGGTGCCGGCGATCCACACTGCAATGGCGGAAGCCGCAAAGATCGCGAAATTGATCCATAGCGAATAGTTTTTAAAATCGAAAAAATCCATATGGTCAGCCCCGGCGGCCGCCGTGTCGAAGCAGTGTCATTGTAGGCTTTCCATGTAAGCCGAAAGCGCGCGCAAATCCTCGCCCGAAAATTGATTGAAGGCCGGCATCCTGTTGCCCGGCTTTATATGCTGGCTATCGGCAATCCAGCCGGCGATCGCGCCTTGGCCGTTCGGCAGCGTCCCGGCCGCAATCGACAAACGGCTGCCGACATGCGTCAGATCCGGACCGATAGCGCCGTCGGCCGGTGTGCCGCGGATCGTGTGGCACAAGCCGCATCGATTATTGAGGAACAATGCCTTGCCACGCTGCAGCACCCGGTCTTCGGGTTCAACAGCGGCTCGCTTCTGTGCTTCAAGCCATGCGGCGTATTCATCCGCCGTTTGTGCGACGACATGGAATGCCATTTTCGCGTGCTGTGCACCGCAATACTCTGCGCACTGCCCGCGAAACACGCCCGGTGCATCGGCCTGCATCCGCAGCGTATTCACATGTCCGGGAATCATGTCAATTTTGCCGGCAAGATTCGGAACCCAAAAACTGTGGATCACATTATTCGAGATCAGCTTGAGTTCGACTTGCTGGCCGGCGGGAATGCGGATTTCATTGGCTGTTTCAACGATCGTCTTGCCGGTTTCATCGAGATATCTGACTCGCCACCACCAAAGTTCTCCGGCGACTTCAACGCGCGCGGCAGGCGAATCCTGCGCTTGCACCATGCGGGAGGCCACCATGAAGGTATGGATCAGAAGCGCGGACAACACAACCACCGGGAATGCAATGCCGCCGCCGATGATCCATGCGCGCCGTCCAAGCCCGGCGCGTACCGCAGGAGGACCGAACAACGCGAGCAGCGCAAGCAGCATCACCGCGACGAAAATCAGGCCGCCGCCGACGAACAGTACCCAGGTGATTTCAAGGATCTGCGCGGCATTGCTTCCTTTTGCATCGAACGTCGACTGTATTGCGCCGTAAGCGAGGGCGGGAACGGCGATCAGCACAGCGAAGATGATATGAATTGGCATGACTGAAATCGGATGAATGGCGGCAACAATCGAGCCGCGGCCTTGGCATTGGCAGCGGATGTTGTCTGATGAGTAAGCGAGTCGGCTCGAGCCTCCATGCAGATTGCATACCATGCAACAAATACGGTGCTTTCGCGGAACTGCAGGCACTGGCGCATGCCGAACTTCAGATTGATCTTTCAATGCCCTGCATTTTTTACATGGCGACCTAGTAGTCCGACACGGCATATTTTTCAGATTTGAAGTGGTCTAACGGGAATTGCCCGAAGGAGATCACGATGAATACGAAGAAATATGTACTCAAATTGACCACGGATGAGCGCGCCTGGCTGGAA
>Ga0209343_10000891_pt1 | contig 41427 bp, 40 predicted proteins | sample RifCSPlowO2_02_FD_184026 | JGI IMG/M metagenome (GOLD analysis project Ga0209343, IMG submission 184026) | Groundwater microbial communities from Rifle, Colorado - Rifle CSP2_plank lowO2_0.2 (SPAdes) (version 2) | ecosystem: Environmental > Aquatic > Deep subsurface > Groundwater | place...
TGAGTCCGGATTTCGGGCCGATACGGTCCATGGAAAGACCTGGGGCGTGCGTGGCCAGACACCGGTGGTACAGCGCCCGGGACAGCGGCAATCGATCAGCGCGGCCTCGGCGGTCAATGCCAACGGCGCGTTCTGGTTTTGCACCTACGAGGGTGCTCTCAACGCTGAGCTGTTTGTCGAGTTGCTTAAGAACATGATGCATCGGCGCAAGAAGCCGGTGCACTTGGTGCTCGATAGCCTGCCGGCTCACAAGAAAGCCATCGTGCGCGAATACACCGAGTCGACCAACGGGCGTCTGACGCTGCACTTCCTGCCGGGTTACGCGCCAGATTTGAATCCCGATGAACTGGTGTGGAGTCATGTCAAGCGTACCGGCACCGCACGACGTCCGTTGCAGAAGGGCGAGAAACTGCGCGAAAAAATAGAGGAACAACTCGCAAGACTCCAGAACATGCCGCGCCTCCTCCGCTCATTTTTTCAAGCCCCCTCTGTCGCCTATATTGGCGACTGCTGAGTAACTGACGATTGGCTTACAACCGCACAACAATGCACGGGATAGCCTGACAGTTCGCTTACAAGTCCGGCGTTTTAGCCCGGCGCGGGGAAGGGCCACGTTTCGCAATTGATCCAAATCAATCTTGCGCGAGAAACGCATCCATAGACTCCGCCAACACTTTGCCCGAGGCGTGCATTTCTTTTCGCGCGCGCGCGTTGCGTTTCGCCAAGGGTTCGATTGATCTGGTTCGTTGTGGCTTTTTTAATCACTTGCCTGCTCTGGAGGGAGAAACTATGAGAATCAAAATACAGTCCCGGCTGCTCGTCATGGCGATCTTTGCCATGATTCTGAGTCTCGTCGGGTGTTCCGGCAGCGACGGTAGTGCAGGGCCTCCCGGCAAGGACGTGGATCCGGCCGTGGTCAATGATCTGACCGCGAAGATCGACGCATTGTCCCAGGGTGGAGCCAATCCCGAGACCTGCGTGACCTGCCACAAGGGTTCCACGCCGGTGGCGCGCTCCGGCCCGATGCATCAGGCGAAGTACAAGGAGTTCTATCAGGACGGCGTCGTCAAGATCGTAGCCGGGAGCATGGCCATCGCGACCAACGGCACCGATACGACCACGCTGACGTTCAAGATGACCAAGAACGGCGCCAACTTCGACTGCCGGGACGCGGACTCGCTCGGCAGCTACTGGGCGAAGTACGACGCTGCGACGAAGACCTATCCGGACGACCTGTCCCTGGCCACTAGCGCTACCAAGGCCTATGACGGCGCGGGCGGCTGCACCTTGACCAGGAAGGTTACCGCCGATGCGGACAAGGCAAGGGTCGCCGCCATTACCGCCGGACCGGGCATCGTCCAGATTTATGGCACAGACGAAATAGTTGGCAGCATTACCGCTGGAGGAAGGCGTGTCACGCAGGGCAAATACCCGTTTGCCGGTGTGCTGAAGATCGGTGCGGTCGATTACAGCACCGCGGCGAATGTTTCAGGGTGCGAAGGCTGCCATACCCAGCCGTTCCTGAAGCACGGCTACATCTACGGCAAGGTCACCGACAACGCGGGTGCGACGACCGAGTTCTACACCTGCAAGGGCTGCCATTACGACCAGCGTAACGGCGGTCATCAGTTCTGGCAGATCCTGAAAGACAATCCGGCACGCGCCGCAGAAATCAATTCCGGCAGCGCATTGACCGACGCGGAAAAAACCAAATACGCCTACAAGGCGAAGCTGATGAACGACGTGCACATGTCGCACGCGATGGAGTTCGCCTATCCGCAGTCGATGCGCAACTGCGTGCAGTGCCACGCGGGCAAGATCGACACCGTGCTGGCGGACGACAAGTTCAAGGCGGAAACCTGCAAGAGCTGCCACTCGGTCGACGGGCTGAAGTCGATCATGTCGGCGGCCACGTTCAACCACAGCTCGTTCGTCGACAATCCTGATTCGACCGACTGCACGATCTGCCACAAGGCCTCGGGGGGTGCGGCACCCGCGTTCAAGACGATCCATCTGGGAGGTTACGATCCGAAGATCTACTCGACCGCCGGTGTTCGTTATTCGGACACCTTCAAGGTCACGGTCGACAGCGCGTCGTTTGCCAACAACAAGCTGACGATCAAGTTCAGCGCAACCGGGACGCTCGGCAGCCTGTCGGCCGCGAATATCACGCCGACGGTGCTGGTCGGCCTGTACGGCTACGACTCGAAGGACTTCATCGTCGCCGCGCACGGCAGCACCGGTGGCACACGGAATCTTGAATACGTGTGGGATGGCACGGCCGCCAACAATCCCAAGACCCGCTTCACGCAGGTGGGCAAGACCACCTCAGGCGGTACGACGACCTGGGAAATTCAGGCCGACCTGTCGAACTGGTCCAGCATGATCGCCGACAAGACGGTCAAGCGCGCGGAAATTTCGGTCATGCCGTCGCTGTCGACGACGGTGAGGGGCGCGAGCACGATCCTCGGGCTTAACGCTCCGTCGAGGACTTTCGACCTGACCAAGAACGCGTTCGACGACACCTACTTCAAGAACATCGTGAATGTGTTCAAGAAGACCGAGTCGGACGGATCGATCACCGGCTGCAACACCTGCCACGACCAGCTCGCGACCACGTTCCACTCCGGCATCCGCGGCGGCAACATCAGGGTCTGCCGGACCTGTCACGAAGTGTCCAGTGCGGGCGGGCACCTTGAACTGCAGTCGCGCTCGATCGACTCCTATGTGCATGCGATCCACTCGTTCCAGGTGTTCGATATCGGCGACCACAATTTGAGCGATCCGGTCGAGGCGCTGGAGCACGAGCATCACATCACGAGCCAGTTCCCGCGGTTCGGCGTCGAGAACTGCGAGTCCTGCCATAACCCGGGCATGTACGATGTGCCGGATCAGGCCAAGTCGATGCCGGGCATCCTCTCCAGTACCGACCCGGTCGCGGGCCGCAACATCGGCACGATCGAGCGGGCCGTCACGGGTCCTGCGGTGAGGGCGTGCGGTGCATGCCATCGGGCACAGGCGATCAACGAGGACGATTCGTCGAGGCTCGCGACGATGATCCAGCACTGGAGGACCTTCGGTTATTACATCGAGACCACCAGCGCGGAAGCCACGAGTCTGTGGCAGGCGACGGTCGCGAAGATCATGGGGCTGTACAAGTAGTGGATGAACGCGAGGCGGGCCGCACCCGCCTCGCCGGTTCCTGAAGTTTTCTACCATCCGATAAGGCGAGCCAATCCGGCTCGCCTTAGCGTTTTGAGCGGGTGTAAAATCGCGCGTGCAGGCGCTTATCAGGCAGGGAACAATACTTCGCAGAACATTTCGAGACCGCAAGCGTGACCGCCGGATGGATCGTTTCGTCCGGAATCTCTACGGGGAAATTGATCGACTACGCCCTCAGACAGACGGCACTCGGTGGGGCGACCTTAAACACGGATGGAAATATGGGGTGGTTATGAACGAGGGTCGATCGTCGTATCAGTGGATCCGCCTTGCAGCGGCCGGCTTGCTGGCAATCGCGCTCGGGGGGTGCGGTGGCGGTGGTTCGGGCGGCGCGGGCGACGTTGCCATCACACCGCCGCCGGACGCTGCCGCTGCCGCGCGTGCGCTGCAAATCAACGTCACCGGTGTAACCGTCAACAGCGCACCGGTGGTGACGTTCACGGTCGCCGATCAGGACGGGGCTGCGGTATCCGGTCTTACGGCCGCTGACCTTCGATTCAATATCGCCAAGCTGATGCCCGGATCGAACGGCGAACCGAGCAGCTGGCAGAACTACATCAACAGGGTCCGGGACGGAGCAGTGCAGGGCAGCCAGGAGCGTTCGGCGACCGGCTTCGCGTTCGGCGCGCTGTCGAACAACGGGAAGGGCAGCTACACCTATACGTTCGCGACCGACATCACGAGTCCTGCGGCGAATCCGTGCCCAGCGCCCTGCACCGACGCGAACGGCAAGCCGCTCGATATCAGCTATCAGCCGGGACTGACGCATCGCGTGACGATCCAGCAGGGCAACAGGGCGTATCCGCTTGCCAGCGGCATCTATGATTTCGTACCGGCAGGCGGCGGTGTCGCCACGCGGCGCGACATCGTGGCGACGGCCAAGTGCAACGAGTGCCACAACGAACTCACGGTGCATGGCACGCGCGTGGACACGCGTTTGTGTGTCACCTGCCATAACCCGGGGTCGTGGGTCGCCGGAACGCCGAGCACGACGGTGGATTTCAAGGTGATGATCCACAAGATTCACAAAGGCGCGAGCCTGCCGAGCGTCGTCGCCGGCACGCCGTACGCCGTCGCCGGCACCGATTTCTCGATGGCCGCGTTCCCGCAGGACGTGCGCAACTGCACCAAATGCCATGACGGCACGCCCGGTGCGCCGAACGCGACCTTGCAGGGCGACAATTGGAAGTTGCAGCCCAACGCCGAGGCCTGCGGAGCGTGCCATGACGACGTGTATTTCGGCGCGACGCCCGATCCGGCCCGGCCGTATCAGACGCTCGCTCATCCGGGCGGCGCGCTGGCGGGCAGCAGTACCTGCGCACTGTGCCATGCGACGGGGCGGTATACGGACAACAAGGACATTGTCGTCGCGCACGACTTTCCGGCCAGACTCAAGGCCGCGGCGGCCAGGTTCAAGTACAACATCCTCAACGTCACACCCACCACAGCGGGCAGCGCACCGGTGATCACGTTCTCGGTGACCGATCCGACCAACGCGGACCGGCCCTACGACATCAAGACCGACCGCGCCTTTACCGCCGGCGGCGCCAGCACGCTGACCGTCAAACTCGCGTGGAGCACGACCGACTTCGGCAACGACGGCAGCGGAGTGAACTTCGGACAGCCGGTCAGCGTCAACCTGCTCGGTAACGCGGCCGTCGTTGCGGGCGGCGCGGCGGGCGCCTACAGCGTAACCTCAACGGTCGCTCTTCCGGCCACCGGTACGCTGCGCGTGATCATGGACGGGCATCCGGCCGGCGACGTCACGAGCGCGGGATCATTCACCGATCGGCTGGCGGTCAAGAGCGTCTTCAAGGACTTCCCGATTAGCGGCGCGACGGCGGCGCGTCGAACGGTGGTGGACATCGCCAAATGCGACGCGTGCCACGACGTGCTGAGCCTGCATGGCAGCAACCGCACGGACGAGCCCGGCGTGTGTGTCGTCTGTCATAACCCGAACGCGACCGACGCCGGTCGGCGTCCGAGCACCGCCGGCGTGCTGACCGGCGGCGTCGATGGCAAGCAGGATGAGTCGATCGACTTCAAGCGGATGATCCACGCCATCCACGCCGGCCAGGCGGACAAGGGTGGGTTCCGCACCAAGGGAATCGTCGTGTACGGGTTCAACAGCAGCGTGAACGACTTCAGCCATGTCGTGTTTCCGGGCAGGCTGAACGACTGCACCACCTGTCATGCCGGCACGTCGTACCAGCTGGGCGGCGCCTGGGCCTCTCCGGTGGCCAGCAGAATCCTGGGGAGCACGATAAGCACCGGCGCATCGGCGCGCGATTCCACCGACAATCTGAGAATTTCGCCCACGGCGTCGGTGTGTTCATCGTGCCACGACAGCGCGGCCGCGCAGACCCATATGGAGGATACGTTTCAGGGCGCAAGGTTCTCGGCGACACAGGCGGCGATCAGCGCCGCCGATTCCGAACATTGCGCTTTCTGCCACGGACCGGATGCGGCGTGGGACGTGAAGAGAGTCCACGGCGTCAAGTAAAGGCGAACAAACGATGACAATCACCAAACCATTGCTTGCCGCGCTGCTGTGTGGCTTCGCCCTCAGTGTCGGTCTAAACACTCGTGGAGCCGCAGCGGCCGACGCGCCAGCCCCTCCGAGCCAAGGCACGGCCTACACCGACAACGGTGCAGACACCTGCCTGATGTGCCACGCCGCCTGGCCGTATCCGATTCTTCCGATCTTCAAGACCAAGCATGGCCAGCGTGACGACCCGCGCTCGCCGTTTGCCCGCTCGCCGGGCACGCCCTTCGCCGGGCTGCAGTGCGAGACCTGCCACGGTCCGGGCGCCAAGCACGCCGGCAGTGGCGACAAGAACGCGATCAATAGCCACAAACCGACCTCCTTCCTGCCGCCCGAGGAGCGCAGCAAGGTGTGTCTGGGCTGCCATGAAAACAATGCGCGGACCGGCTGGCATGCCAGCACGCACGAGAACAACGGCATCGCATGCACCGATTGTCACCGGCTGCACGTCGAGCGCGATCCGGTGCGCGCGACCGCGAGCCAACCGCAGGTCTGCTACAAGTGTCACAGGAAGACGCGTGCCGAGTACAACCTACCGTCGGTTCACCCGGTGCGCGCCGGCACGATTAGCTGCAGCGACTGCCACAGCCCGCACGGCTCCACCAGCGACGGCATGCTGGTCAAGCCGACGGTGAACCAGACCTGCTTTACCTGCCATGCCGAAAAGCGCGGGCCGTTCCTGTGGGAGCATGCGCCGGCAGCGGAAAACTGCACGATATGCCATCACCCCCACGGATCCGTCTACCATGCGCGGCTGAAGAAGAACCCGCCGCTGCTGTGCCAGCAGTGTCACACCGTCTCGGGCCATCCCGCGGTCGCGCGCACGCCGGCAGGCCTGCCGGGCGGCAGCGCCGGCGCCTCGGGCTTCCTGCTCGCCGGAGGCTGCATCAATTGTCATTCGCAGGTACACGGGTCGAATCATCCGTCGGGCGTCAAGCTGATGCGCTAGTTTGCCGCGGGGAACAGACTGCCAGGACGATGCGCGTACCGGGGACCAGACCAGACAGGACCAGATCATGAAGACCTCAAATCAACTGCTGCTGCTTGGCATGCTCTCAGCGCTTCCCGTCACCGTTCCGGTGGCCGATGCCGCGCGGCCCGATACCTCGAAGTGGGAATGCAAGAGTTGCCCGGTGGAGCAGGGATGGAGCGGGTCGGTGGACGTAGGCGCGGGCAACGTCTCGGACAAATCGGCGGCGTTCGGCGAATACAATGGACTCTTTCGGAACGGCGGATTCCTCGTCGGTGACGGCGCGATGCAGTTTCGCGGCCCCGACGCCTATTACTGGAACATTTACGCGTCGGATCTAGGGCTGGACACCCGCAAGCTCAATGCGGAAGGGGGGCGGCAGGGTCGCTACAAGCTGCTGTTGGGGTACGAGCAGTTTGCGCACCGCATTTCCGATACTTCAATGACGCCTTTTCTCGGCGTGGGCGGCGCTTCGTTGACGCTGCCGCCTGGGTTTCCCGGCGCCACCACCGCAGCGATGCCGCTCGCGGCTTCGCTGCAGCGGATGGAAATCAACCAGGACCGCAAGCGCTCGATGATAGGCGCATCGTGGATGCCGGCGAACAACTGGGAGTATTCCTTCAACTACCGCCACGAGACGCGGGACGCCACGAAGCGCATCGCAGGCTCGTTTTTCGTCTATGCCGCACGGCTGATCGAGCCGGTGGAATACCATACCGATCAAATGGACATAGCGGCCTCCTATACGGGAGGAAGGCTGCAGGCGAAGCTCGCCTACTCGGTTGCCAGGTTTCGCAACGACAATGACGCCTTGACGTGGCAGAACCCGTTTGCGGTGCCGGCCGCGCCTGGCGCGCTCTCGGGCCAGCTCGCGCTCGCGCCGGACAACCAGTTCCACCAAGTCCTTGCCTCGGCGGGCTACCAGTTCAGCGAGCGCACCCGCGTCAGCGCCGACATCGCCTGGGGCCGCATGACGCAGAATCAGGCCTTTCCCGCCTCGACGCTGAATGCGGGGCTGGCTGTTCCGGCGCTGCCGGCAAGCTCGCTCGACGGCCGTGCGGACACGCTCGACGCCAACCTCAAGCTCACCTCCGCGCTCACGCAGCGGTTGCGGCTGAGCGCGATCTTCGTGCACAACGAGCGCGACAATCAGACGCCGCGGAATTCCTATCCCTCGGTATCGACCGACATGTTCCTTGGGATACCGAGAACGAACCTGCCCTACAGTTTCACCGACGACAAGCTTAAGCTGAGCGCCGATTACAGGCTCACGGCGCGCACCAAGCTCGCCGCCGGATACGACCAGGACAGGCGCAAACGGACGCTTCAGGAGGTGGGAACAACCGACGAGGACACGGTCTGGGGAAAGATCTCGACGCGCTTCACGGACAAGGTCGACATGACGCTGAAGCTCGCGCACGGGGAGCGCAAGGGTTCGAACTACGAGCCGGTTCCCGGAGGCGTCCGGCCGCCGGAGAACCCGCTGCTCAGAAAATACTACATGGCCAATCGCGATCGCGACAGCGCCGGGTTGCGGATCGACTTTGCCGCCACCGATGCCATCAATGTCGGGTTCGGGGCCGAATCGAGCAAGGATGACTATTCGGACTCCGCCATCGGTCTGACGAGCGGCCGCGATCGGAGCCTGAACGCCGACGTAACCTGGATCGTCACCGAGCAGACCAGCCTGCACCTGTTTGCGAACCGGGAGGAAATCAAATCGACGCAGCGCGGCAGCCAGGCGTTCTCGATTCCCGACTGGACCGGGGAGAACAAGGACACGATCGACACGGTCGGAATCGGCGTGAAGCATGCGGCGATCAAGGACAAGCTGGACATCGGGGCCGATTACATGGTTTCGCGCGCCAAACGCGACATCAAGGTCGAAACAGGCGCCGCGAATCCGGCGTTTCCAACGGTATCCGCGTCGGTCGACAGCCTGAAGCTCTATGCAGACTACCGGCTGAAGGACAACGTGTCGCTGGTGGGCAGCTACTGGTACGAGGATTTCGATTCGAGCAACTGGATGCTCGAGGGCGTCGCTGCGGGCACGATTCCGAACGTGCTGACCTTCGGCGAGCAGACACCGCGATATCGCGTCAACGTGGTCAGGTTCGCGGTTCGGTACCGTTTCTAGGGCGGTGAATCAGCTCGCAGCGTTGCAGACGGAATCATAACGCGGCGCGGACGAAGGGCCGTCCGCGCGGATCGCCAACTGTGCACGGATAGAAGACATCCGTGCACAGTTGGCGATCTTTGTTAAAGGCACCCCCGAACCGCGGTTGCTTTTTTCCGAGATCGTGGTTTGATACGGAGGCCTTCTATCCGTACCAAAGCACGATTCGCGCGCGCCGCGCGCAAGTCCATCGGCGCCAGTCGAAGGCGTGAGCGGCTTCAAATAGACCCGACCTCGCCGCCGGGCATCCCGGCGGGCCTCCCCAGGACTTGAATCCACGCGCGCCGCCCCCATTTTCACTAAGGATTTCAAGTCGTCTTGAGTATAATGCCCAGTTTGCTTGTTCTCCCCGGAGGGTCAAGTGCCGATTTATGAATACCGTTGTTCGTCTTGCGGATTCCAGGAGGAATACCTGCGCAAAGCGAGCGATCCGCTGTTGTCGTCCTGCCCCGAGTGCGGCAAGGACACGTTCCAGAAGATGCTGACGGCTGCCGGTTTCCAGCTCAAGGGATCCGGCTGGTATGCAACCGACTTCAAGAACAGCGGTGCCAAGCCGAAGAAGGAAAAGGGCGAGGCCGCCAGCGCGGACGCGTCGGGATCAGATGCGTCGAAGACCGATGCCACCAAGACGGTAAGCGCCGACTCGGATGCTCCCAAGGCCGCAACTCCTGCTTCAGGCGCAGGCGCGAGTTCGGCGTCTCCTGCGGTCGGCAGCGGGAGTTGATTCGCAAGCGTTTCAGCGGGCGCAACGGGATCCTGCCCTGCATCGACAGTCCTGAGCAGCCCGCGGTAGCGCTGCGCTCGGCGCCGAATCCATCAATCCCATGAAGAAATACCTCATCACCGGCCTGCTCGTCTGGATCCCGCTCTCGATCACGCTCTGGGTGCTGCAGTTGATCCTGACCTCGATGGATCAGTTGACGCTGACCCTGCTGCCGCCGGCCCTGCGCCCGAAGTACAACATTCCAGGCCTGGGCGTGCTGCTCACGATCCTGGTCGTGATGCTGACCGGGGTACTGGCGTCCAACATCATCGGCCAGCGCCTGCTGCGCGTGTGGGAGCGGATGCTCGGGCGCATCCCGGTAGTGAAGTCGATTTACAGCGGCGTCAAGCAGGTGAGCGACACGCTTTTCACCCCGGGAGGCCAGGCGTTTCGCAAGGCGCTGCTGGTGCAGTATCCGCGGCCGGGAAGCTGGACCATCGCCTTCATGACCGGCAAGCCCGGCGGCGATATTGTCAATCACCTGCAGGGTGATTACGTGAGCGTCTACGTTCCCACCACGCCCAACCCTACGTCCGGCTTCTTCCTGATGATGCCCAGGCAGGACGTGATCGAGCTCGATATGACCGTGGACGAAGCGCTGAAATACGTGGTTTCGATGGGCGTCGTGCCACCGGGAAACGACAGAACGAAACGATGACCGGCCTCGCCACCGCGCGCTACGGCCCGACCCGGATTACCCTTACTGTTCACTGATCGAAAGCAATGCGAACTCACTACTGCGGCCAAGTCAACGCCGCGCATCTGGGACATACCGTCACCCTTTGTGGCTGGGCACATCGACGCCGCGACCACGGCGGCGTGATATTCGTCGATTTGCGCGACCGGGAGGGATTGGTGCAGGTCGTGAGCGACCCCGACCGGGCGCAGACATTCGCCACCGCCGAAGGTATCCGCAACGAATACTGCCTGCGTGTGGTCGGGGTCGTGCGGCGCCGGCCGGAGGGGACGGTCAATCCCAGTCTCGCCTCAGGAGAGGTCGAAGTTCTCGCACACGACATCGAAGTGCTCAATACATCGCTGACGCCGCCGTTCCAGATGGACGATGACAATTTGTCCGAGACCGTTCGGCTGACCCATCGCATGCTCGATCTGCGCCGGCCGCAGATGCAGCGCAATCTGATGCTGCGCTACCGCGTGACCATGGCGACGCGCAAGTACCTCGACGCGCACGGTTTCGTCGACATCGAGACGCCGATGCTCACCAAGTCCACCCCGGAGGGTGCGCGCGACTATCTCGTCCCGTCTCGCGTGCATGCCGGACAGTTCTTCGCGCTGCCCCAATCGCCGCAGCTGTTCAAACAGCTGCTGATGATGGCGGGGTTCGACCGCTACTACCAGATCACGAAGTGTTTCCGCGACGAGGATCTGCGCGCCGACCGGCAGCCGGAGTTCACGCAGATCGATCTCGAGACCTCGTTCCTGGGGGAGGAGCAGATCCGCGGCGTCATGGAGGACATGATCCGCACGGTGTTGAAGCAGGTCATGGACATCGATCTCCCGGATCCGTTCCCGGTGATGAGCTACGCCGATGCGATGCTGCTCTACGGTTCGGACAAGCCCGACCTCAGGGTGCCGCTGAGGTTTACCGAACTCACCGACGTGATGAGAACGGTGGATTTCAAGGTGTTCTCCGGGCCGGCGAATTCCGCGGACGGCCGCGTTGCGGGGCTGCTGGTCCCCGGTGGCGGCGAACTGACGCGCGGAGAGATCGACGCGTATTCCGAATTCGTCGGCATTTACGGCGCGAAGGGGCTCGCCTACATTAAGTTCAACGATGTGTCGAAGAACCGTGAAGGCATGCAGTCGCCGATCGTTAAAAACCTCTCGGACGACGCGCTGGCCGCGATTGCCGGCCGTTCGGGCGCGAAGAACGGCGACCTGATGTTCTTTGCGGCGGGCAAGGCCAAGATCGTCAACGATTCGCTCGGCGCGCTGCGAGTGAAGATCGGCCACGAACGGGGGTTCGCTGAATCCGGCTGGCAACCGCTGTGGGTGATCGATTTCCCGATGTTCGAGCGCGACGAGGACGGCAAGCGCTGGGCGGCCATGCATCATCCCTTCACGTCGCCCAAGGACGGACACGAGCAATTCTTCGACAGTGATCCGTCCAAGGCGCTCGCGAAGGCCTACGACATGGTGCTCAACGGCTGGGAGATCGGCGGTGGCTCGGTGCGGATCCACCGCGAGGAAGTGCAGTCGCGAGTATTCCGCGCGCTCGCGATCGGACCCGAGGAGGCACAGCAGAAGTTCGGCTTCCTGCTCGATGCCCTCAAGTACGGGGCGCCGCCGCACGGCGGCATCGCCTTCGGGCTCGACCGCATCGTTACGATGCTGGCCGGTGCCGAATCGATCCGCGACGTGATCGCGTTTCCCAAGACGCAGCGCGCGCAGTGCCTGCTGACCCAGGCGCCAGGACCGGTGGACGAAAAGCAGTTGCGCGAGCTTCATATTCGGCTGCGCAAGAGCGAATCGGCCAAGTCGTAGGCCGGCATTGCGATTTCATTGCTCCCGCGTCGGGACACGGTCGCGTCGCGGTAGAGGGGACGTGTGGGGAAGCTGACGAATTTCGGCGCCGCATTGCTGTTGGCTGCACTGTGCATCGGGGCAGGAACACCCGGCGCACCGGCGCACGCGAAAGGCGCGCGTGGCCTCGAAACGGTCGCAGTATCGAGCCTGCCGCAGGAGGCGCGCGATACGCTCGTTCTGATCAGACGCGGCGGGCTGTTCCGCTACCGCCAGGACGGCAGCGTATTCAGCAATCGGGAGCGGCTTCTGCCCGCAAGAGCGCGCGGCTACTACCGCGAATACACGGTGCCCACGCCGGAGGCCAAGGACAGGGGCGCGCGCCGCATCGTCGCAGGCGGCGAGCCGCGCCGCTCGCGCGAGTACTACTATACCGACGACCACTACAGCAGCTTCAGGCGCATCAAGGAATAGCGGCCATGGATGCTTTGAGCGCACTGCTTCGCGATTCCGGTCGGGCCGGCGTGTACCACCTGACGCGCGAACCATGGCAGGTCGCGGCGTCGGCAGGCGCAGCAAACATCGCGTGCTTTCGGATAGACATCGGTCGCGCGCACGGCAAGGCCGATTTTCTCGACCACATCGCAAAGGCGATGGGATTTCCCCAATGGTTCGGCAACAACTGGGATGCACTGGAGGACTGCCTGAAGGATCTGTCCTGGCTGCCCGGAAATGGCTGGGTCCTGGTGCTTGAGAAGAGCAAACATTTCGGCGCCGGGCACGGCAGCGAGTTCGACGAGGCCATGGCCCTGATGGCCGATGTCTCCGACTACTGGCGCGCCCAGGACCGGCCGTTCTGGACGCTGATTGGCGGGCCGGACGGATGGAACTCGGGCTTCCCGCCCATGCCCTCCCAAGCGAACGATGACTGATCAGACCGCGAATCGGTTCAAGATTCCGGTTTCGGTGCTTGTCGTGGTCCATACGCCGGCTCTCGACGTGCTGCTGCTGGAGCGAGTCGATTGGCCGGGATTCTGGCAATCGGTGACCGGCAGCGTCGAACACGAAGGAGAACCGCTACTGCACACCGCAGTACGCGAGGTCCGAGAAGAAACCGGCATCGACGCGACGCGCTATCGGTTGCAGGACTGGCGCGTGCAGAACCGTTTCGAGATCTTCAAGAGACGGCTGGGGCGCTATCGGCCCGGGGTAACGCACAATCTCGAGCACGTGTTCGGACTCACCGTGCCGGAAAGGCTCGACGTCGTGCTGGCTCCCGCGGAGCACACGGCGTACCAGTGGCTGGCGTGGCGCGAGGCCGCGGCAGCGTGCTTTTCATGGAGCAACCGCGACGCCATTCTGCTTCTTCCGGAGAAAAGTGACGAGAAGCGCTGATCGCCCGTCCGCGGGGTGCCAGAATGGCGTCTGACCAGCGCAATCGAATAGGACTGTCAATCGGGACCGGTACACCTTGAATCCGTCGATACTTCGGGTTGCAACCTACAACATCCACAAGGGTCTTTCGCATTTCAACCGCCGCATGATGGTGCACGAGCTGCGCGATCATCTGCGCCTGCTCGACGCTGACATTGTGTTCCTGCAGGAGGTGCTGGGCAGGCATGAACGTCACGCGGCACGCTTCGAAGGCTGGCCCGCCGAGCCGCAATACGAGTTTCTCGCCGATGCGGCCTGGAAGGACTGTGCCTACGGCCGCAATGTCGTCTACGACCACGGCCATCACGGCAACGCGATTCTGTCGCGCTATCCGATCATCAGCGCCGAAAACGAGGATGTCTCGACGCACATGTTCGAGCGGCGCGGGCTGCTGCACTGCAAGATTGACGTGCCTGGCCTGGCCCAGAGCCTGCACTGCGTATGCGTTCATCTGGCGCTGAACGAGCGCGGACGTCGGCGGCAGATCGGGGCGCTGATCGAGAGGATGCGCCGGCTGGTTCCGCACGGCGCGCCTGCTATCATCGCCGGAGACTTCAACGACTGGCGAAACATGATCGGCAATCGGCTCGCTGAATCCCTCGAACTGAGGGAAGCCTTCCGCGACCAGCGCGGCAAGCCCGCGCGAAGCTTCCCGAGCGCTTTCCCCGTGCTGCGACTGGACCGAATTTACGTGCGCGGTTTCTTCGTACAGCACGCCGAGGTGCACCACGGCTTTCCGTGGTCGCGCATCTCCGACCACGCGGCACTGTCGGCACGCCTGCGGTTCGAATGATCCCGGATTACACCGAGGGCAACCGGCTGACGCTGCTGCGCAACGGCATCGAGTATTTCCCCGCGCTGGAGGCGGCGATTCGCGGCGCGCGGCGGGAGGTCTTCCTGGAGACCTACATTCTTGCCGATGACGACAGCGCGCGGCGCATTACCGATGCGCTGGTTGACGCCGCAGGACGCGGCGTCGCGGTGCATGTGCTCGTTGACGGCTTCGGTTCCCGCGATCTGATGCCTGAAGATCTCGGATACCAGCTGCTTGCCGCAGGGGTGAGATTCCTGGTCTTCAGACCCCAGGTGCAGTGGTTCCATTTTCGCCGCCGGCGGCTGCGGCGCATGCACCGCAAGATGGCGGTGGCCGATGCGCGCGTGGGCTTTGTCGGCGGCATCAACGTCATCGACGACATGCATACGCCGGGCCACATGCCGCCTCGCTTTGATTTCGCCGTGAGGGTGGAGGGGCCGCTGGTGGCGCAGATGCAGGAGCACGTCGAACGGCTGTGGAGGAGGGTGGCCTGGATGAGTCTGCAACGGCGCTGGCGTGTGCGCCTGAAGCTTGAACGCGACTACGCGCGCAAAGGCAAGCAGCGGGCGGCGCTGGTGGTGCGCGACAACGTCCGGCACCGCTCGGACATAGAGGACGCTTACCTCGACGCGATCCGCGGTGCGCGCGAGGAAATCATCATCGCCAACGCGTATTTTCTTCCAGGAAAGCGCTTCCGCCATGCGCTGGTCGATGCGGCGCGCCGGGGTGTGCGCGTCGCGCTGCTGCTTCAGGGAAGGGTCGAATACCTGCTGCTGCACTACGCCTCGCGCGCGCTTTACGGCACGCTGCTCGACGCGGGCGTCGAGATTCACGAATACCACAGGAGTTTCTTGCACGCCAAGGTTGCGGTGGTCGACGGTCACTGGAGCACCGTGGGTTCGTCGAACATCGATCCGTTCAGCCTGACCCTCGCGCGCGAGGCGAATGTGGTAGTGCTCGATCGCGGTTTCGCCGGCGAGCTGCGGGCGACTCTGCAGCAGGCGTTCGAAATCGGCTCACGGGTGGTTCAGAAGACACGCTGGCCCCGCAGGCCCGTGTCGACGCGCCTGGCCGTCTGGACAGCGTACGCGGTCGTACGCGTTCTGATGGGCGTGTTCGGCTACGTGGACAAGCATTAGAGCGGCAGCGCGCCGGCGCGCTGCGGCGGGTCCGTCGAGAGCCGGAATCACCGACGTCGCGCCACGGGCCAATGCGCTGACCATGGTCGATGTCGCGAATAGCACGTCCACCACGATCGCAACTTTGTCCTGGAGGTCGAGCGTGTCGAGTTCCTCCCTCTTGGTGAGTACGTGGGTCTTGTGCTCTCGGATCACGGGCTGCGATTTCGGCGGGCGAGGATTCCTTCTCCCTGCATCGTCATGACCAGTTCCGCGTCTTGGTTGAATGCTTCCCACAGGTGCGCGACGGTTCCGCGGTCCGGCCTGGAGCGCGAGATTTTCGCCTCGGTCACGGTGATCCTGAGCCGCAGACTGTCTCCCGGGCGCACGGGCCGCAGCCAGCGCAACTCGCTCACGCCGGGCGAGCCCATGCTCATCGCGTCCAGCAGGTAGCGGTCGCAGATCAAGCGCATGCAGATGCTCACTGTGTGCCAGCCGCTGGCGATCAGTCCCCCATAGGTCGAATGCCGCGCGGCTTCCTCGTCGACGTGGAAGTACTGGGGGTCGAAACGCGATGCGAAATCGACGATCTCCTCCTTGGTGATGACCGGGCTTTGCATCTCCCAAACATCGCCGACGGTGAAATCCTCGAAGTAATACCTGCGCGGCATGGGCTCTGCGGGGCTGCCGGGAGGCGGGTCTTTTCCGGCCGCCGGCGCCTGAGCGTCGCCGCGGCTCACTGTGCCGGCGTGCGCCGCACGTAATACTGTCTGCCGGTCATCGAGCACACGACCTCGTCCTTCTGGTTGAGCACATCCCAGCGGAACTTCACCGAGCCCCGGCTCGCATCCTTCAAAGAACGGGTCTGCTCGAGCACGGTGGTGTGCAGCCGCACTGCATCGCCGGGCCGAACCGGCCTGAACCAGCGCAGTTCATCGAGCCCCGGCGAGCCGATGCAGGAGGTCTGGAGCAGGTAGCCGTCGCACATGAGCCGCATCGCGATGCTGCAGGTTTGCCAGCCGCTCGCGATCAGTCCGCCGAAAGGCGAAGACTTCGCCGCTTCCTCATCGGTGTGGTAGCTCTGCGGATCGTACTCGCGCGCGAATGCGGTGATCTGCCGCGCCGAGAGCGTTCGCGGGGGCGACTCGTATTCCCAGCCGGGGGTGAAATCTTCCCAGTAGTACTTGATCGTGGTCATCGATGGTGATCACTGCTGTGGGTCTGATCGGAAACGAACTTTCAGGAAGGCGCTGGAATCAGCACCGGCCTTCAGGGCCGCATCGACGGCGGACCGCCGCCATTATAGGTCAATGGGCCGCTGCGCCGTTTTGTGCTCACGCACGGGCGAATTACGGCCTGCCCGCGCCGGTTTCGGGGGCTACGCGCTCAAACTCCAGTATCGCCTTTCGGAAGGCGACCGCCCACGGCGCCGACTTGCGAGTCCTGGGATCGGCATTGACGTAGACCAGTTCGCCGCTCGTAATATGTTCCGCGCCGCGCCAGATTCCCATCACGAACTGCAGCGAGGAGCGGCCGATGCGCCCGACTCGACAGCCGATGTCCAGCAGATCGTCGTAGGTTGCCGAACCGTGGTAATCCGCGCTCGCCTTGACGGCGTAGACATCGGTACCGTACGCATCGACGTATCCTTCGGGGTAGGGGACTCCGATGGCGCGCCAGTATTCCGCGACCGCCACGTCGAAATAGAGGAAATAGTTGCCGTTGAATACAACGTCCTGCCGGTCGACCTCTGCCCAGCGCACGCGCAAGGTGTGAAGGAAAGTAAAATCCTCTCGTTTCATGGATTCTCCGATGGTCCGGCTGCGGATGAAAGCATAACAAAAGGGTCGATAGATGGACGAGATGGTTCTGCGCTCCATGCTCAAGTGGCCGAACGTACCCGCGGTCTACGGGTGGTTGCGCCTGGACCGGCGCGGGCAGTGGTTGATTCGACAGCCGGATCCAAAGAAGGATGCCGCCGCGAAGACCGCCCCGGGTGGGCAGGGCGTCGCGCCGCGTTTCGAGCGCGTCGTCAATCCCGCGATGAACGAATTCATAGGCCGCAATTACGCGTGTGACAGCGAAGGCCGCTATTTCTTCCAGAATGGGCCGCAGCGCGTATACGTGGCGTTGGAATACACGCCATGGATCTACCGATTCGATTCGCCGGCGCAGGAATTCGTTGCGCACACGGGTGCAACAGCGGGACCGCCGAAGCACGCCTATATCGATGACCGGGGCGGTGTCATTGTCGTGTGTGCGCCGGGGCCGGGCGTCGTGCTCGACCGCGACCTTGAAGCGCTGACCGAAGGTTTCAGCGATCTTGCGGGAACGCGCATTGATTTCGGCGAACTCATCGAGCCGCTGGCGGCAGGGCATCGCGTCAGGGTACGACTGGGTGGAGCCGAATTGACGGTCGAGGGTATCCGCGCGCAGGAACTGCCGGCACGTTTCGGGTTTGTCCCGCGCCCGGCGCCGCCGGAAGGCCGGCCGGACTGCTGATCGGAGCGTGCTTGAATGGGCAACGGTCGAAACCGGATCGGAGCGCGGCAAGAGCGGGGATACATTCCCGCCGTTGTCGTTGAAATGTATTCCTCAAACACTCTTAGCATGGGTTTCGCGAATATCGGTGTTGTGCGGCGCGCGTTCACCGCGTTCACGCCGCGCTGCGCATTTCCGGCATGAAAATCAGCCCGATCAATTTCGCCTTCGCGCTGTCGTTCATCTTCTTTATCTCTTCGCAAGCCGGTCGGGTGCTGCTGGCCCTCGATGCGCTGCGCCTCGGCGCGAATCCGTTCGCCGTTGGTGCGCTTTCGGCCACTTTCTCCGTCTTTCCAATGACGTTTTCGTGGATCGCCGGCCAATTGGCCGATCGCTTTGGCTCGCGCTGGTTGCTGATGGCCGCCGCGGCCGGCAGCAGTTGCGGTCTGATGGTGCCGTTCTTTTCGCCCACCTTGCCGGCACTTTACGTGGCTGCAGGGATGCTGGGGCTGGGCTTCTCCTTCTATAACGTTTCGGCGCAGAACCTGGTGGGAATACTCGGCAAACCGGGAGAGCATGCGAGGCACTTCGGCAATTTCACGATCGTCGCGGCCTTTTCCAGCTTTATCGGGCCGATGATTTCCGGTTTTTCGATTGACCATCTGGGGTTCGAAATGGCGTGCCTTATCCTCGCGCTGATTGCGCTCGTGCCGGTACCGCTGCTTGGCGCCCGGGGCGGTGTCCTGCCGCGAGGCAAGCGGCGCGCCGGTGCTGCCAGGAGCACCGGCGGCATCCTGGCCTCCCCCGGCGTACGCCGGGTGCTCATCACCAGCAGTCTGGTCATATTGGGCGTAGACCTTTTTCAGTTCTATCTGCCCGTCTACGCCTACCAGATAAGACTTTCCGCGTCAGAAATAGGCGTGATACTTTCGATGTTCGCCGCATCATCGCTGGTCGCGCGTTTGATCATGCCGTGGCTGATCGCGCGTTCCAGCGAGGAGAGGGTGCTCTCATACGCGTTCCATATCGGGGCCGTCAGCTTCGTGGTCATACCGTTGTTCACGAGCGCGGTCGCGCTTTCGGTGATCGCCTTCCTGTTCGGACTGGGTATGGGTTGCGGGCAGCCGATAACCATGATGATGACTTATAGGCAGTCGCCGGCAGGGCGGTCGGGCGAAGCCCTGGGACTGCGTCAGACCGCCAATCACCTTGCGCGAGTGGTTGGCCCGCTGGCGTTCGGGTCGATCGGACTGGCCTTTGGGTTGTACCCGGTGTTCTGGGGAAACGCGCTGATGATGGCATCGGGCGGCCTTGTTTCGTGGCGCGATGCAGCGCGCAGAAACGTGGCACAGTGACGGATGCGAACCAACACACTTTGCCGATTGCCGGCGCGACGCACCGGGCGCGGACTGATGCGTTCGATGCGCCGGCAGTCTGGAAGACTCGCAGTATTGTGAACCGAGATCTGATTGCTTAACTGGGGAAAAACCGCAATGGACGATCTGCAAACCGTTATCAGAAATCTGGCTGCCGGAAACCGAATCCTTGCCAATGAAGGCATCGTCGACGCAATGGGGCACATCAGTGCGCGCCATCCGCACAATCCGCGGCGATATCTGCTTTCGTGGGCGCGCAGTCCGGGCCTGGTCGAACCGGAAGACATCATGGAGTTTGAACTGGATGGCACGCCGGTGAAGGACGACGGCCGCCCGATCTACATCGAACGCCCGATACACGGATCGATTTACGAGGCGCGCCCCGAAGTCATGTCCGTGGTCCACAATCATTGCCACGACGTGCTGCCGTTTGCCATCACGCGCACGCCCATGCGTCCTGCGGTGCATAACGCCCGTCGCATCGGGGATGAGGTGCCGGTGTGGGAGATCAGGGACAAGTTTGGCGATACGGACATGCTGGTGACCACGATGGAGCAGGGCCGCGATCTGGTCAGCGTGCTGAAAGACAACAAGGCGACGCTGATGCGCGGGCACGGATGCGCGGTGACCGGCACCACGATTTCAGATGCGGTTCAGACGTCGATATCGCTGAAGGTCAATGCGTGTGCAATCCTCGCAGCAATGACGCTCGGGGAGATTTGCTACCTGACCCCCGGCGAGATTCGGGCCAAACAGGCCGGTGCCGCTTCGCTGAAGGGTTTCGATCGAGCCTGGGAATATCTGTGCCGAAGGGCGGGCATGACGCCCTGAGCAGCCGGCGTCCTGGCTAGGGCCGGTTGACATTCAGCACGTGAGTGCGACCGTCAGCGATCGGGAGGCGAAAACAAGCGTCTAGAACATGATCGACGCCTCGATGGCGCGCGACCATGCCGCTCGGTCCGCAATGCCGGGAGGCACTATAATCGCGCGCATGAATTCCATGAAACGGGTGAGTCTCGGGGCCGGCGCGGTGCTGGCGGCATCGCTTGCAGGCTGCAGCAGTTTTGGCGTCGACAGCCTGAATCCGTGGAGCGATCCCGTCGAACGCTCGAGGGTGGTGCCGGCAGACGCGACCGTTTATGTCTGCGACAGCGATAGGCGTCTCGTGGTGCGCTATCTCTCGAACCCCGGCGCGGCAATGATCGTGTTCATGGAGCGCGAATTCAGGCTCGATCCGGCACCCTCGACGGCGGGCGCGCGCTATACGAATGGGGTCACGACGCTGCAATCGACCGGGGATATGGTATCGCTCGACGAAGCGGGCACGACGACCTATTCGAATTGCCGCAAGGCGGCCAACTGAACGGCCGGACGGGTTTCGGCCGAAAGCGAGGCGGTTCGTCTGCTTGCGGACTCGTAGGTTTGGCATACAAGGGAGATCATCATGAGCACGGCTTTCTGGATATTCATTGCGCTCGTCGCCGGATTCCTGATCTGGATGGTAACGCTCTACAACGGCCTCGTCGCATTGCGCAACCGGTTCAAGAATGCGTTCGCGCAAATCGACGTGCAGCTGAAGCGGCGTTATGACCTGATTCCGAACCTGGTCGAGACTGCGAAGGGTTATATGGCACACGAACGCCAGACGCTGGAGGCGGTGATCGCCGCACGCAGCGGCGCGGTGAATGCAAACCAGAAGGCAGCGGCCAACCCGGCCGATGCCGAGGCAATGCTCAAGCTCGGTGCCGCCGAGGCCGGGTTGTCCGGGGCGCTGGGACGGCTGTTTGCGCTGGTGGAGTCCTATCCGGATCTGAAGGCGAACCAGAACATGATGCAGCTCACCGAGGAGATCACCAGCACCGAGAACAAGATCGCCTTCGCGCGCCAGGCGTTCAACGACGCGGTGATGGAATACAACACCGGAATCGAGAGTTTCCCGCAGAACGTTCTTGTCGGTATGTTCCATTTTCTGCCGGCCAGGCAGCTCGAAGTCATCGATGCTCCGGAAGAACGCAAGGCGCCCAAGGTCTCGTTCAGCTGACGTGCCGGCTGGGTGCTGGAGCATCGCGCCAACGGGAGCTGAAGGGCAGGCGCAATGGATTTCTTCGCGCAACAGGATCAGGCGCGGCGCAACACGACGCTGATGGTATTCCTGTTCGTGCTTGCGGTCGTGGCGATCGTGCTCGCCGTCGATCTCCTCGCCGCCGCCGCGTGGTTGGCTGTGTCCAAAGACACGATGCTGTCGAGGCGCGCGAGCCTGCTCGGCCAGGTTCCGGCGCCGGTCTACTGGGGCGGCACTCTTGCGGCGCTGGCCGTGATTGTTGGAGGAACCCTGTATCGGATCATGCAGCTTTCCAAGGGCGGCGTGGCCGTGGCGAGGATGGTCGGTGCGCGCTGGTTAAAGCGCGACTCGCAGGATCCCCTGGAGCGGCGTCTGTTGAACATCGTGGAGGAAATGGCGATCGCGTCCGGCATCACGGTGCCTGCGGTGTTCGTCATGGACGGGGAACGCGGGATCAATGCGTTTGCAGCCGGGTTTTCGCCCAATGAAGCCGCCGTCACGGTCACGCGCGGTGCACTCGAGCACCTGGACCGGGACCAGCTGCAGGGCGTGATCGGGCACGAATTCAGCCATATCCTGAACGGCGACATGCGCCTCAATGTCCGCCTGATCGGAGTGATCGCGGGCATCGTGCTGATCGGATCGATCGGCAAGTTTCTGATGAATATGGGCCGTGGCAGCGGCGGCGGGGGACGTTTCGTTACGAATCGCCGCGGCGACGTCAGACTTTTCGCCGCGGGCCTGGCACTGTGGCTGCTTGGAGCTGTCGGGGTGTTCTTCGGGCAACTCATCAAGGCCGCGGTATCCAGGCAGCGGGAATATCTGGCCGATGCGGCATCGGTGCAGTTCACGCGCAACCCCGAGGGCATCGCAGGCGCCCTCTATGAAATCGGCCAGACCTCGGGCGTGATCTCCAACCGCTACGCCGAGGAACTGAGTCACATGTATTTTGGAGCGTCGGTCGCGCGGACCATCTTCGGTCTGTTCGAAACCCATCCGCCGATAGAAGACCGCATCAGGCGCGTGCTGGGCAACCGGGCACTGCTGTTCCTTCGCAGCCGGGCCCGCGCTGCAATGAGTGCAGGTTCAGAAGCCTCGGGGCAAGGACTCGGCGGCGCGGCGGGCGCGCCGGAAGCCGCGGCAGTGGCTGCGGTCGACGCGGCGCGGCCGGGGCCATCGGCAATGGACTGGGGACGGCGGGCCGGCGATGAGACGGTCACGACAACCGCTGCTGCGGTCCTGGCGAGCGTTGGCAGTCCAACCACCGGGCATATCGACTACGCGAGGCGGATGCTCGACTCGCTGCCGGAGGCGATGCGCGAGGCGATGGGCTCCGCCGATGGTGCACGCTGCGCACTGCTGGGGTTACTGGTGGCGGCCGGGGGCGAGACGCGCGACCGGCAGGCGGCCATGATCCGAGAGACCGAGGGCGATGCGATCGCCGCGCAGGCGCTGGCGCTCGAGCGGGCGCTCAAGCCGCTGGGCGCCCGCGCTCGCTTGCCGGTGCTCGAACTGGCCATTCCCACGCTGCGGGAACTCGAGCGGCCCGAGCGCGACCGGCTGCTGCAGCTGCTCAAAGATCTGATCGAGGCCGACCGCCGCGTGAGCGTTTCCGAATTCGTGCTGGTCACGATCTGCCGGCATCAATTCGGCGGCCGGGTCCGCGGTGCCCGGCGGGCCAGGCACAGGACGGTGACGTCGGTATCGAACGAAATCGCGATCATCGTGTCGCTGCTCATTCATGCCGGCCGCACCCCGCCGGATTCATTCGGCGGTGCCATGAGGCGGCTCGGGATTTCGGGACAAGCGCTGCGCCGGCCCACGCAGTTGGACGTGGGGCTCGTGGAGGCGGCGCTCAAGGAGCTGGAGCTGCTCGCTCCGCTTGCCAAACCCACCGTCATCAAGGCCTGCCTCGCGGTTATCATGATGGACGACAAACTTTCGGTTGCCGAGGCGGAACTGATGCGTGCCATCTGTGCGGCGCTCGACACGCCGCTGCCCCCGATTCTGGAGACCCTTGAACCGGTCGCAACATGAGTTCGCGGCGGCAGCGTGCGGGCCCGGACAGAACGTCAGCCCAGCGGAACGCAACGGTTCGGGCTGCGCGGTTCTTGGAAAGATGCGGAACGACGTCTATCGTCGTCTTGAAACGAACTGCTGGCGGGGGGAACGTGTAATGATCGAGCTCTATACCTGGCCGACGCCAAACGGCCACAAAGTCCACATCATGCTGGAGGAGACCGGCCTGCCTTACCGCGTGCACCCGGTGGACATCGGCAACGGCGACCAGTTCAAACCCGAATTTCTCTGGATCAGTCCGAACAATCGGATCCCGGCGATCGTGGATTCCGAAGGGCCGTCCGGCGAAACTGCCCGCAACTCCGCATCGATGCCGCTGTTCGAGTCGGGCGCGATACTGGTCTATCTCGCCTCGAAGAGCGGCCGGTTTCTGCCCGAGAATCCGCGTCACAGATGGTCGACGCTGCAATGGCTGATGTTCCAGATGGGCTCGATCGGTCCGATGCTCGGCCAGGCCCACCATTTTCTGTCCTATGCGCCCGAGAAGATCAGCTACGCCATGAACCGCTACACGAACGAAGCGAACCGGCTCTATGGCGTGCTCGACCGGCGCCTGGGCGAGAGCGAATTCGTCGCCTGCGCCGAATACACGATAGCCGATATCGCGATCATGCCGTGGCTGCGCTCAAACAAGAAACAGGGCGTGAACATGGCGCAGTATCCGAATGTGAAGCGCTGGTTCGACGCGATAAACGAGCGCCCGGCCGTGAAGCGCGGCCTCGCGGTGCTGGCCGACGTGAAACGCCCGCCGCCCGACGATCCGAAGTGGCGCGAGAACCTGTTCGGCGCCACGCAGTATCAGCGCCGCTGAGCGCAGACTCCGAACTTGGAGGCGGCGGCATGAGCAGGGAGCAGGGGCCCCGCGAAGCGGGGATGCGACCGGCCGCGAATGCCGCCGACGTGCCGACGTTTCCGTTGCAACATCGCTCACGGAGGAGGCCGCATGACATCGAATCCGAAAGTCGCACTGATCGCCGGCGTCGGCGACGGCTTGGGAGGGGCTATCGCGCGCCGTTTCGCGCGGGAAGGCTATGCGGCAGTGATGGTCGCGCGCAATGCTGAACGCCTGACGCGCATCGCCGAGGAAATCGAAGGCGCCGGCGGGCGGGGTATCGCCTATGTCGCCGACCTGCGCGAAGAAACGGCGGTGTCGAAACTGTTCGAAGACGTGGAAAACGAACTGGGACCGATCGCGATCGTCGTGTTCAACGCGGGTGCCAACTATCGCAATTCGATACTCGACACGCCGGCGCAGACCTTCGAGAGCATATGGCGCCTGTCCTGCTATGCGGGGTTTCTGGTCGGGCGCGAAGCCGCGCGCCACATGGTGCCGCGGGGACAGGGCACGCTGATTTTCACCGGTGCCACCGCGTCGCTGCGCGGGTCGTCGCATTTCGCCGCTTTCGCGTCGGCCAAAGGCGCATTGCGCCAGCTTGCGCAGAGCATGGCGCGAGAGCTCGGATCCAAGGGAATTCACGTCGCCTCGGTGATCATCGACGGGGTGATAGACAGTCCGCGCATGCGTGAACATTACCCCGAGCGGATGGCGCAACTGCCGGAGCACGGCGCACTGAAACCGGAGCACATCGCGAAGGCCTACTGGGACTTGCACTGTCAGCCGCGCGATGCCTGGACGTTTGAAGTCGATCTGCGCCCTTGGGTGGAGCGATTTTGAGAACTGCCGGGAACGGTACCGGAGAGCAGCAAGCGGCACTGCATCATGTTCGTCAACGGCGCATCTGGTCCGCGCGGTTGATCCGCGTCAAGAGGCTCGCGGCACCGCTGACATAGGCTTTCGATATTGGAATGCGAAGCGATGCGACAGGGAGCGCTTCGCGCGGGGGGTGACGGTGGCATGATCCATGCGGGGTGTCTGTGCAATGCCAGTGGCGCGTCGGCGTTCCGGTGGCGATGTGTCGTCGTGGCGATGACGATCTTCGCGTTGGCCGGCTGCAGTTCGCTGCTGCCGAAGTCTGAGTCGCTCACGGACAGCCCGTGGCAGAGCTTCGAGGAAGCGCAGCACGCGTTCGGCCAGATCGTTCCGCACCAGACCACGGTGGCCGACCTGAGGCGACTCAAGCTGGATCCGGCGGCGAACCCGAACATCACGATCCTGAACTACTCGGACGTGCTGCGGCGCTTCATCCCGAACCCGTCGATCGACGCGTCCGCGCTCGACGCCGGCGTGCAGGAGTGCGTGAGCGCCGCTACTCATTGCCAGGGCTACGAGGTCGACCATCGAGCCATCCGGCGCAACCGGTACGGCAATTTCTGGGCCGACATCTTGAATTTCAGGCGCAAGACCGAGATCGTCGGCTGGCGCTTCAATGCAGTGCTGCTGATCATCGACGACGTGGTTGTCTATAAGCTGATCGGTGGGCAGCCCGTCATTCACGAGCTCGAGGAGAGCAACAATCCGCTCGGACCGTTGCAGGGCGCGGGGGAAGCGATTTTCAAGTAGTCAGATCGTTCCCTCGGCAAGCGGTGCATCGGCGGGCGGTGCGGTTGGAACGCACCGCCTGCTTGCCGTTCAGGAGATATTCGACTGCATATAGTTCTGCTGCCCGACCTTCTCGATCAGCGCGAGTTGCGTTTCCAGCCAGTCGATGTGCTCTTCTTCTGCTTCGATGATGGACTGGAACAAGTCGCGGCTGACGAAATCGCCGACCTTTTCGCAATAGGCAATCGCTTCCTTGAGATCGGGGTGGCCGGCCAGTTCCAGCTTCAGGTCGCACGCCAGCACTTCCTGGGTGGAGCGGCCCACCATCAATTTCTTCATTTGGATCTTGGGTTGGCTCTCGAGGAACAGGATCCTCTCCATGAGCTTGTCGGCGTGCTTCATTTCCTCGAGCGATTCCTTGTACTCATGGGCAGCGAGCTTTTCCAGGCCCCAGTTCTTGAATATTTTTGCATGCAGGAAATACTGGTTGATCGCCGTCATTTCATTGGTCAGTACCGTATTCAGAAACTGAATCACTTTGTCATTGCCTTTCATGGGTCCTCCGGTGCGCAACGCTTATCGGGAAATCCTACCAGTTAATCGAGCGCTCATCGTGGTCGCGGGATGTCTGGTACCGTCTTCTGCCGAAGCGTATCTGCGCTCGCCGTGACGATGGCGAGCCGCGCGATGACGGCGTCCGGGTCTGATCGTTTCAGCCGCGCAGCAGCCACTCCGGCCGGCTTGGGTCGAGCAGGATAAGAGCCACCAGGCCGCCGATCATGGACACGTTCTTCCAGAACTGGACATACTGGAATTGGTCGAATTCGCGCTCCGGGGTAAACCACCGCCGATGGTAGTAGTAGGTCGCAAGGATGAGGAACGCGATCCAGACCAGGCTCACTGCCCATACGTAAAGATCGGCAAGCACCAGCGCGGACCCGGCGAACTCCATGATCAGCACGAAAGGCAACACCAGGCCGGACCGCGGAATTCCCTTGCGCGCCATCACCATGCTCGTGTGCTCGAAGCGCAGCAATGCTTCCAGTCCGGAAGAAATCCAGCTGGTGCAGGTAAGCAGCCGTACCGCGAAATAGGCAAGCGGCTCGATGCCGGTCATCGTTATTCTTCCTCCGTGGGGACCGCTGCCGATGCGTCCGGGGCCGGCCTTCGCGTCCGGCCTCCGTCAGATGTGAATCGCACGGCCGAAGGCCTCCAGCACCGATTCGTGCATCGCCTCGGACAGCGTCGGGTGCGCAAAAACCGTTTGCATGAGTTCGGCTTCGGTGGTCTCCAGCGTCTGTGCGATACCGTATCCCTGGATCATCTCAGTGACTTCGGGACCGATCATGTGCGCGCCCAGCAGCGCGCCGGTGCCGGCATCGAATACGGTCTTGATCAGACCCTCGGTATCCCCGAGCGCGATCGCTTTGCCGTTGCCGATGAGCGGGAATCGTCCGACCTTGACCTTGTGCCCCAGTTCGATCGCCCTTTGTTCCGTGAGGCCGATGCTGGCGACTTGCGGATGGCAGTAGGTGCAGCCGGGGATGCGCGTCGCATCGAGAGGATGCACACCGGGCACTTTCGCGATTCGCTCCACGCAGATCACGCCTTCGTGGCTCGCCTTGTGCGCGAGCCACGGCGCGCCGGTCAGATCGCCGATCGCATAGACACCGGGCTCGCCGGTTTCGAGCCAGGGTCCGACCGCAACATGGCCGCGGTCGAGCTTGACGCCGGTCCCTTCCAGACCCAGGTTCTCGGTGTTCGGACTGATCCCTACCGCAAGGATGACCCGCTCGGCGGTGATCTTCGTATCGCCCGCGGCTGAAGTGACTGTCGCGGTGACCCCGGTCACTGCTTTCGACAGCGCCTTTACCGTAGCCCCGGTCATGAGTTTCATGCCCTGGCGCTCGAACGCCTTTCGCGCCAGCGCCGAGATTTCCGGGTCCTCCTGGGGCAGAACGCGCTCGAGCACTTCGACCACGGTCACTTCGGCGCCGAGGGTCCGGTAGAAGCTCGCGAATTCCATGCCGATCGCCCCTGACCCGACCACCAGCAGCGATTTCGGCATTGCCTCCGGGACCATCGCTTCCTTGTAGGTCCAGATCTGCTTGCCGTCGGGCTCCAGGCCAGGCAGCACGCGCGGCCGGGCACCGGTTGCCAGAATAATGTGCTTCGCGAGCAGTTCGCCGACCGGCCTGTCTTCCTTCAGGATGGCGACCTTGTCGCGCCCCGCAAGCCGTCCGTGGCCTTCGTGGACGCTGACCCTGTTCTTGCGCAGCAGGTGCTTGACTCCCGACTGAAGCTGCGCCGCAGCGGCGCGCGAGCGCTTGACTACCGCCGGCAGATCGTATGAGACGGCTGAGGCCGACAGTCCGAACGCGCCGGCCTGCTGCATCAGGTGATACACCTCCGCCGAGCGCAACAGCGCCTTGGTGGGAATGCAGCCCCAGTTCAAGCAGATTCCGCCAAGGTGCTCGCGTTCGATCACCGCGGTCTTGAGGCCCAACTGCGCCGCACGGATGGCGGCCACGTAGCCGCCCGGGCCGCCACCGATCACTACCAGATCAAAGGATTCGGCCATGAACGGCCTACAGGAACAGGGCGATCGGCGATTCGATCAACTTCTTGAATGCGGCGAGGAACTCCGCGCCCAGAGCGCCATCCACGGCGCGGTGATCCACCGACAGCGTGCAGGTCATCATCGTTGCGACGGCGAGCGCCCCGTTGCGCACGACCGCTCGCTGTTCGCTTGCCCCGACAGCGAGGATGCAGGCCTGCGGCGGGTTGATGATTGCCGAGAATTCACGGATGCCGTACATGCCCAGGTTGGAAACGGTGAAACCGCCCCCTTGATACTCGTCGGGGCGCAGTCGGTTTTCCTGCGCGCGCGCGGCCAGTCCCTTCATTTCCGCGGAGATCTCGCGCAGGCTCTTCCGATCCGCGTTGCGCACCACCGGTGTGATCAGGCCGCTGGGGGCGGCGACGGCAACGGCCACGTCGACATCGCGGAAGCGCCGGATCGCGGAATCGGTCCACGCCGCGTTTGCCGCCGGCACCTTGCGAAGCGCGAGCGCGACAGCCTTGATGACCAGATCGTTTACCGAGAGCTTGACGCCGTCGATCATTTCATTGGCCTGCCTGCGCGCATCGAGCAGGGCATCGACATCGCAGTCGATGGTCAAGTAGAAGTGCGGTATCGAGCGCTTGGCTTCAGACAGCCGCTGGGCGATCACACGGCGCGTGTTGGAATGAGCAACGTCCTCGTAGGCAGCACCGGATGCGGGCGCGGCAGCCGTGGCCGCTTCCACATCGGCCTTGAGCACGCGACCGTTCGGGCCTGAGCCGGAAACGCGTGCCAGGTCGATGTTGCGTTCCTTCGCGATGCGGCGCGCCAGCGGGCTTGCGAACACGCGTCCGCCCGGGGGCTGCACCGGGGCGGACGCGATCCCGGGCGCGCTCGCGGCAGCAGGCGCGGACGAGCTGGCCGCGGCAGCAGCAATCGGTGTCGCTGCCGACAGCGCTTTGAGATCTTCCCCGGCGCCCGCGAGCAGCGCTATCGGGGTGTCCACTTTCACGCCGTTCGTGCCTTCGGCGACGAGTATCTTGCCTAGCACGCCTTCTTGCTGAGCTTCGACTTCGACCACCGCCTTGTCGGTTTCGACCTCCAGCAAAACCTCGCCTTGCTTGACCTGATCGCCCTCTTTCTTGGCCCAGCGGACGATATTTCCCTCGGTCATGGACGGTGCCACCGTCGGCATCAGGATTTCAATAGCCACACTGACTCCTTAATAATCGTAGCTTCTGATTGCGGGGTGCCACAGCCTCGCTGTGGTTTCCTTTTCGTAGCCTTTGCCATTGGGATAGCTGACCAGCTCCAGCTGCATGCCCCATGGCGTCAGGAAATAGATCCAGGTCTGGCCCGCGTGCGGGCCGGTGTCGCGCACCGTGGGTTCGCCGAGGACGCGTACGCCCTTTCGTTTCAGGTAAGCGATGCTGGCGTCGATATCGTCCACGTAAAAGGCGATGTGGTGTCCGCCGATATCGCTGTTCTTGGGCTGCTGTCGGCTCTGGTCGGGCGATTCGTATTCGAAGATCTCGAAGCTGGCGCCGTTTCGGCAACGCAGGAAGCGCAGCTTCTTCATCACGGCGCGGGGATGCACGTTGAGGTGTGTTTGCATCCAGTCGCCATCGGATTGGAACGGTCCGAGATAATGGAAGGGCTCGCACCCGATGACGTTGACGAAGAAATCCACGGCTTCTTCAAGATTGGGCACCGTGAAGCCGATGTGATCGGTGCCGCGCAGGCCGGGCAGGCCGTGGGTGGGGGGCGTCATGGTCATCACCCCGTCAAGCCGCTTTGACCAGCGACAGGGAGCGGCCCGAATCGGCGAGCACCTGCGCGTATCCGGCGCGAATCTCCTCGATGCCGACGAATGCCGCGCGCTCGAGCACCTTCGAGACGCTGGGCGAGGATTCGCCGCCATGGATGCGCTTCACCGGCTGGTCCAGATAGTCGAAGAAGCGTCGCTGCAATTCGTCGGTGACCATGGCGCCGTACGAGGCCGTGAGCGGGCCCTGCTCGAGCATGACGATATTGTTGGTCTTTTTCACGCTCGCCCCTATCGTCTCCCAGTCCAGCCCCGCGCGATCGAGTGAGCGCAGGTCTATTACCTCGGCGTCTATGCCCATTTCGTTGGCGGCCTGCACGGCCAGCGACGTCATCGCGGAATACGCGAGCACGGTGAACAGCGTACCTGGGCGCACCACTTTTGCCCTGCCCAGCGGTATGTAGTAGTCGAAGTCCTCCAGCGGCCCGGGGCCGCCGGCGTTGTACAGGGCAACGTGCTCGATCACGAGAACCGGGTCTTCGCACAGCAGTGCGCTGTTCATCAGGCCGACGTAGTCGAACGGCGTCGAAGGCGCGACGATGCGCCAGCCGGGCCACATCGCATACATGCCCGCCGGATCCATCGAGTGCTGTGAGCCGTATCCGGTGCCGATGGCGCATTTTGTGCGCACCACGATGGGCATACGGGTCTCGCCGCCGAACATATGGCGCGCCTTGGCGATCTGGTTGAAGACCTGATCGGCGGCGACCAGCGAAAAATCCGCGTACATGAATTCGATCACCGGCCTGTAAGTGCCCTCCATCGCGACGCCGCCCCCCAGGCCAACGAAGCCTTGTTCGGAGATCGGTGTCGCGACGATGCGGTCCGGGAAACGGGCCGCCAGGCCCCGGGTCGCGCCGTTGGTGCCGCCCTTGAGGCGATGGATGTCTTCGCCCATGCAGAAGATGCGCTCGTCCTGCTCCATGCGTCGTCCCATCACGGCGGACACGATATCGATGAACTTCACTTCGCCCACCTTGCCGGAGGCGGACTCGAGTTCCTCGAAACGCGCGCCCGCGAACTCCGAGAGGTCGCCGCGCAGTCCCTCGTCGCGGAACTCGGGCCTGGGCCACAGGGCAGGCACGATACGGCGCTTGCCGGCTTCCATCTCCGTCAGACGTTCGGAGATCTCGCGCATGGTCGTCTGCGCGGTGGCGCGCAACGCGGCATCTTCCTTCTCGCCGAGCCACTTGCGCCGGATCATTTCCGTTGCGATGCGGGCGAGCGGGTCGCGCGCACGCCAGGACGTTTCTTCTTCCTTGGTGCGGTAGCCGAAGGCGCTGCCCAGCAGCCCGCCACCATGATGGAAAAAACGATAGACATCCGCTTCGATGATGACCGGGCCTTTACCCGAGCGCATCAGATCGACCGCCATCTGGCTTGCAATGCGCACCGCGACGGGGTCCATGCCGTCGACGCGAAACGCCGGGACACCGTACGCACAGCCGCGCGACGAGAGGCGCGTCTCGCGCGTCTCCTCGGCGATCGTCGTCGCGACGGCATACTGGTTGTTTTCGATGAAGAAGCAGATCGGCAGCGACCACAGCGCGGCAAGATTCATCGATTCCGGCACGGCGCCGATGTTGACGGCGCCGTCGCCGAAGAACGTGAACACCACGTCGCCTTTCCCGCGCCGTTTTTTCGCCCAGGCGACGCCGTTGGCGGGCGGGACGCCGCCGCCGACGATCGCGTTGGTGCCTAGCGCGCCGGCCTCGACCCAGCGCAGATGCATCGAGCCGCCGCGGCCCTTGCAATAGCCCTCGGCGAGTCCGAGGATCTCGGCGAGCGTGCGGTAAAGGACGGTTCGCACCGCTTGCGGGAGCGGCGAGGTGCGCGGATCGTAATCCGCCGGATCGACATGCTGCAGGCATTTGGCGAGAAACTGGTGATGGCCGCGATGCGAGCCGGTGACCTGGTCCGTCGAGCGCAGCGTCGAGATCGCGCCCACCGCGCTTCCGTCCTGGCCGATGCTCGAATGCGCAGGCCCGTGAACCAGACCCTGTCCATCCAGTTCCAGCACCATTTCCTCGAAAGCGCGCACCAGGTGCAGGTGGTTCAGCATGCGCAGCAGTGCGGTCGGGCCGAGCTGGTCCCAATCCTTCGCGGTCGATGCGATCTGCTGCCAGGGTGCCGCGGGGGTCAGGTCGCTTACTTTCGGCATGCGTTGCTCCGTCGGGTGCTTGCTCGTTTAGGGCGCGACCGGGCGTATCGGGCGAATTTTTCCCTGAGCGGCCGGCGTGCCGCGGAAAAGGGAATGATTATATTCGGACGCAGCTGTGTGCGCCAACCGAGCGAGGCGACAGCGATGTAAAGTCGCACCTGATGTTTCGCGCCATCGCCGGGACGAGCAAGGCACGGGGCCCGAGATCAGGCGGGCCGGCACTTGCGGCCCGATCGTAGCGGGCGCCCCGACATGATCGATTGCAACCGGAATGATGCAGAAATGGCGCCGAATCCCCGGCCGAAGGAGAGCGCAAATGCCTGTCAGCGAGAATTTCAATCTGTTGAACGAGTTCAATATTCTTCGCATTGTTTGCGGCGCGTTCTTCATCCCTCATATCTACGCCAAGGTCTTCGTGCCCGAAGCGCTGGGTTTTTTTGTCGCGGCCAAGTTCAGGCCGCCGGCGACCTGGATGTACGTCGCCATGACCATCGAGACAGTGCTCGCGATTGGTCTGATCTTCGGTATCTATACGAGCTACATTGCCTGGGTGGCCGCCATCCACATGGCTGTCGCCGGCGCTGCCGTCTATCGCGTCACGGGCGGCAAGTGGCTCTGGAACATCGGCGGATACGAATATTGCGTGTTCTGGTCAATTTGCTGCGTCGTCGTCGCGATGCACGGATAGGCGGTTTCGACACAAAGCCGGCCCGCCAGCGCGATTCCGCAGCCCCGCGCCAGCGGTCAGGAAAGCCCGCTCGCGCGCGCCTGTTCCCGTGCCATGACCGCCCAGTCCTTGTCGCCATCGCCGTGCGCGATCGCGCTCAGCAGACGGTCACGCAGATTGTTTGCGCTTGGCATCGGAACGCCCGCCACGCCGGCCGCCGCCAGAACCAGGTCAGCGTCTTTCAGCGCCAGCAGCGCCGTGAATCCGGCCTGGTCGTAGCTTTCATCGGCGATGATCCTTCCGTAGACCTTGTAGGCGGGCGCCGAAAAGAGTCCCTCGGTCAGTACATCGTAAAGCGCTCGCGGGGCGACGCCGTATTTCCTGATCAGCGAAAACGCCTCGCCCATCGTTTCGATGGCGCAGCCAAGCGCAAAGTTGTTCGCGAGCTTGATGGCGGTCGCGCCTTCGGGTTCGAGCCCTGCGTCGAACGTGCGGCGGCCGATGACCTCGAACAGCGGCCGGCAGCGGTTCACCGCGTCGGCCGGACCTGCCGCGACGATACCCAGTTGGCCCGCCGCGGCGACGTCCGGTCGCCCGAGCACCGGAGCGGCTACCAGCGTCTGGTTTGCGCGCTGGTGGGCCTGTTTCAGCGCACGGATCGTGTCCACGCCATGCGTGCCCATGACGAGGTGGATTCCACCCCGGGGCAGCGACTGCAGCAGCCCCGCATTGCAAAGTACGACCTCCTCGAGCGCGGCGTCATCCGCAAGCATCGTGATCACGGCGTCCCGTCCTTCGCTGGCGGCGGCAATCGAGTCCGCGATGCGCGCGCCGGCTGCGCCCAGCGGCAAGGCCTTGTCGCGCGTGCGGTTGTAGACGATCAGCTCGTGGCCTGCCTGCAGCACGCGAGTCGCCATGGCCTGACCCATGCGTCCCAAACCGATGAATCCGACTTTCATGTGGGTTCTCCTGTCAGGCTAGGTACGTTCCAGTTGGCGCTGCACCCAATCGAGCTCGCGCACGACGTATTCCGTGATGTCGCCGGTTTTCAGGTGAGCGGGCAGCACGTCCCATGTGTAGGTCTCGATTTCCAGTTGGCGGGACACCGGATTTGCCTTGTGGAACCGCAACGCGTCTTCGATGGCAAAACGCGTGGTCTTGAACAGGCCCAGATCGTCGAGGAACACCGGGACGTGGAAATGCGTGCGCCACTCACGTGGGCCCGGGTCCTTCTTCCAGGCCTCGAATGCGTCCTCGAGATTCAGGTAACGCGTCAGCTGGCCGTCCCGTTTTTCGATGGTCTGCGTGAGGTACACGGTATCGGCAAAGGGTCTCAATGCGTCGACGAGTTCCTGGGTGACCACCGGTACCCTAAGTGCTGCGGCTTCCTGCAGCTTGAATACGGGAATTCCGGCCGCCGCCAGGCTGGCCAGCGACGCCGAGATGTCTTCGAATTCCACCGCCTGGTGGCAGATGTCGTACACGACGCCCAGGTGCCTGCGCAATGCGGCGCGCGCCTGCGCGACCGGCAGCCCGGTCTGTGTCGCCAGCGCTTCGGCCGATTTCTCGGCATACAGATGGCCGGTGAAATAGGCCACCGTTTCCGCGGTGACTTCCATGAAACAGAACGGTTCCGGTTCCAGCGCGAGGGTTACCGTCGTCCCGGTGCGCTCCCTGAGCTTGATCAGGTGCGCCACGACGCCGAGTACCTGGCGCGTGTAGGCGTCTACCACGTCGGGCCCCGTGACCCGTGGTTTGAAACCGCAAGGCGGGCTCTGGATCGAGGGTGAAATGCCGTCGGGCGCGACCTCGGCAAGAATGTCCGCGACCCGCATCGTGTACAGCGCGCGCTCATCGGTGCGCCAGTCCGGCTCATACACCTGCTCCTTGACGCGCTGGCCCTTGAACGGCCCGTGAGGAAAAGCGTTCACCGTATAGAGATACATGTCGTTATCGGCGAGGAACTTCGCCAGTCTGGCGCGCTCCCCCGCGTCGGCTGTCAGGCGCGCAGCCGACTTTCCGGACAGCCGCAACGACACGCCGAACGGCGCATCCGGACAGACCCGCTTCTTCACCGCCGGGACATACGTGGTGAGGCTGTGCCACATCTCATCCCAGTTATCGCCGGGATGTACCAGCGTCGAATACGTCAGATGGCCGAGACTGCCGCCCAAATCCATGAGACTGCCTCCTTGAACGAATGGATGCGACGTTGCGTTGCCAAATGTGCGCCGGTCAAATCTAAGCGCTGCCCTAAGCAGGACGAACCTTGAGCGAATGGGCTTTGATCCTGCGCCTCTGTTCTCGGTGTTCCGGACCGTTGCAACGGCGCAACGGTCCGGAACACCGAGACGTATACAAAACCGGACTCTTCGCTGAACCCGTCAATTCCAAGCTCGTAATTGCCTAGAGGACCTTTTCGGCCTTGCCGGAAGCGGCCGATCTGACGATCGCCTCGGTGACGGCGGCGCCGTGGATCATCTGTCCGGGCGGGATCACGAAGGGTGGCCCGCCTTGCGCTGCGCGGGCGAATGCCTCTAGCACCGCTCGCGACACGTCGTAGGCTTCGGCCTGCCAGGTCTGGGCCGGGCCCTTGATGGGCTGGAACGTGCATTCGCCGAAAAGGCGGCTGCGGCGCTCTTCGGAAGATGCGCCGGCGATATGGGTCATGCCGTTGATCCTGATCCAACCCTGCGAACCGTAGACCTGGATACGATAGTTGCCGGCGGTGGCCGTCATTGTTCCCAGATAGGCCGACATCCCGGCCTTCATTCGGAACAGGATCGAGGTTGTGTCATCGGCGTCGATCTGAACTGCGCGCCGGAAACTCATGCAGTAGACTTCATCGACCTCCCCGAACAGGTCGATCAACGCGTCGATCGTGTGAACGCCCATCGGGGTGAGCCCTCCGCAGGGCGTCTCGTTTCGGTGAGCGCGCCATTGTGTGGCTTTGAGCGCCAGCGCATTGGGAAAACACATCGTGCCTTCCAGATGCATGATGGTACCCAGACTGCCCGACTCGATCCGATCGCGCAGATCCGTCATCGCCGGATGCAGGCGCCGGTTATAGCCGAGTGCGAGCGTGACCCCGGCGCGCTGCGCCGCCGTGACTGCGGCCTCGGCGTCGGCCCGGCTGAGCGCCAACGGCTTTTCGCAGAACACATGTTTGACTGCCTTCGCCGCGGCGAGAATCTGTCCTGCGTGCGTCGAATGCGGCGTCGCCAGCACCACGGCGTCGACGCTCGGATCGGCCAGAAGTTCCTCGTAACTTGCGCGCAGAGCGAAACCATGCGCCCGGGCGAAATCCTGCACATCCTGGGTGACCGTGCGCGTCGCGCCCGCGACGAAACGCATTTCGCTGCTTCCTGCCTCCAGCGATTCGACCAGCGTCTTGCCCCACCAGCCAAGGCCTACGATTGCGGCTCGGATCATTGGACATCCTTTCCCGTTGTCAGGTCTCGCCTGAGCCGGCGAGACCGAATTCTAATCCTCGGCCTGTCATATGGCGCTTGACCCGCCATCGACCGCAATGATCTGGCCGGTGATGCGCGCAATCTTGCCGATGAGGGCGAACCGTTTCTTGACGCTCATGACATCCCCTGCCGCCAATGCGGTTTCGCGAATGCTAACACCGCCGCCTCGCGATCGTTCGAAACCTCCGTTCGGCTCAACGCAGCATCAGTCTCGGAAGACCGAGAACGATATCGGGGAAGGCGATCAGCGCGACGATGCCGAGCGCCAGCGGCACGATGAAGATGAGCGAGCCGCGGATGATGTCGGACATATCGGAGTTCGGGATCACCGACTTGAGTACGAACAGGTTGAATCCGACGGGCGGCGTTATGGCGGCGATCTCGATATTGATGGTCAGCATGACGCCGAACCAGACCGGGTCGTAGCCCAGCGCGATCACGCTTGGATACAACGCGGGCACCATGATCACGAGGATGCTCATCGGGTCCATGAACATGCCCAGTATGAGGATCGTGACATTGATGAGCACCATGATCACCCACGGCGCGACGTCCAGGCCCGCGAGCAGCGTTGCCATTCCCTGCGGTACCCCAAGCCGTGCCAGCACGAACGAGGCAAACATGCCTGAGACGATGAGCAGAATGAACATCGCGGTCGTGCGCGCGGTTGCGCCCAGCACCTTGCCCATGACGCTCAGCCCGAGCGATCGCCGCGCCGCTGCGATCGCCAGTGCCGCCGCCGCACCGACCGCGCCGGCCTCGGTGGGCGTCGCGAACCCGAAGTAGATTGAACCGAGTACCCAGAACGCGAGCAGCAGCACGGGCCCGGCTCCCTTCAGCGCGACCATCCGGTCGCCGCGCCCGGCGTGCCCGGTGAACTTCGGCGCCGCTTCGGGATGGCGCCATGCGATCAGCATCACCGTGGCTGAGAGCATGACCGCCATCATGAGTCCCGGCACGATGCCCGCGATGAACAGCGCGCCGATCGACGTTTCCGTGATGATGCCGTACAGAATCATTGGAATCGAAGGCGGAATCAGTATGCCGAGCGTGCCGCCAGCCGCGGTGACGCCCAGCGCCAGCCTGCGGTGATAGCCATGACGGATCATCTCCGGGACGGCCATCGATCCGATGGTCGCCGCCGTCACGGGACTGGAACCGCATACGGCGGCAAACAGCGCGCAGGCGAACACCGTGCCCACCGCCAGTGTCCCAGGAATCCGGCGGAACCAGATGCGTGCCGCGACGAATAAATCCTTGCCTATCCCCGTCGCGGCGAGGGCCTCTCCCATCAGCACGTAGAGCGGTACGATCACCAGCACAAAATTGGCCGACTGGGAGAAGGCGAGTGTCGCAAGTTGTGTCAGCGCGGCCGTCGGCAGGAATGCAAAGACGCCGAGCACGCCGAGCAGCCCGGTTGCGACGGCTACCGGCGTGCCGGTGGCCAGAAACGCGAGAAGCGCGCCGATAAAGAGCGCGAATCCAAGCACGGGATCCATGGTCACATCCCTAGCTGCCGCCCTGCCGGTCCGGCGCATTCCATGCCGCGCCGAACTGCACGATCGCCGTCAGGATGAACTCAAGGGTTCCCACCGGCCCAATCCAGTACACATATTTCACGCGCAACGGAATGGCGGTGGGGAACAACTCGTTGCTTTCGAAGACATCAAGCGTCGCCCGCGTCAGCTGCCAAAGCAGGATGCAACCGAACACGATCGTAAGGGCGACCGCTGCGATGCGGAGGCGCCGCCATGTCCGTGGCGAGACCCATTGCTGGAGGACATCGACCGAAACGTGGCCTCCGGTCTGCAGCGCCGGCGCCAGTGCAAGGAAGAACAGATAAACGAGCAGAAAGCGGGACAGGTCCAGCGCCCATATGGTGGGGGCGTCGAACGCATTTCGCATCAGCACGTCGTAGAAGATGATCGCGCAAATCACCACTGCCAGCAGTCCCGCCAGCAGGATGAATACCCGGTTCAGCGTTCCGGTGACGCGCTCCAGCCCGGCGATCCAGCCGCCCAGCATCGGTCCGGCTTGTCGCTGCGCCCGCCGGCTACCAGTACCGGCGCAGTACGTCGGCGATCTGCTTGCCTGCCGGCCCGGACTCGGCATCCATCTTCGCGAACGCCTTGCGGATGCTCGACCTGAACGCTACGAAATCCTTGTCCGACAGCGTGCGGATGTCAGCCCGCTGCGCCGTCATGCGTTTTGCGGCTTCGTCGGAGGCTTGCACGAGATAGGTGGCGGAGCGGCGTTCGGCTTCCTCGCCCAGCCGTATCGTCGTGGCGCGGTCCTGCGCTGAAAACTTCGCGAAGGCCGCCGAATTGATGATATACGCGGTTAGGTTAACAGGCGCGCGCAGAACCGTTATCTTCGGCGCCACTTCGTGCAGTTTCAGCCCGAATGCGAGAACGTTGTTCGCCAACGCGCAATCCAGGGTCCGGTTCTGCAGCGCGATATACATTTCCCCGGGATCCATGGCCACCGGGCTCGCGCCGAGGGCGCGGATTTGTTCGACCTGCCAGCGCCCGGCGGTTCGAATCTTGCGCCCCTTCCAGTCATCGTAGGTCGACAGGTGTTTGTCACGGCACGCGACGATGAGGGGGCCGGAGCCCTGGGACCACAGGTATTCCACACCCTGTTTCCGGAACTGCGCGTCGAGTACCGGGCGCAGTTGAACCTGTGATTTCACGAACGCATCCGGGTTGTCCGGCATGCCGCCGATGGCCTCGATGTAGCCAACGGCGGGCATCTGGCCGGAGATTGCGCTCATGGCGACGACGCCCATCGGTATCGCTCCGTCGCTTACGCTCTTCATCGTATTGTTCAGACTCACGAGCGAGCCGGCATAGTGCGGCACGATCTTCACCCGGCCCTGCGTCGCCTTTTCCACCTCGCCCATCCACCACTTGAGAGTCACGCTCCAGAAGTTTCGCTCCGGGTGAAAGACCGCAAAATCGAGACGCGACTGCGCGTGCACGCCAACGCTGCCAAACGCAGCGACAAATGCTACCAACGCGACCAGAAGACGAGACAGATTGCGATACGCCATGATGGTATTTCCCCCAGAGATTCGGTTAAGAAGCGAACGGCACACTATACGCCGGCGCGGCGTCGGAATCGTGCGTATTCTGCGACAACATTGATCCGCGGCCCAAGGTGCTGCGCCCCCTTGGACCACGCGTCCGGCGGCGCTCCCCGGGGGGACTTCACACCACCTCGAGCAACGCGGCGGCGCCCATACCTCCGGCAATGCACATGGTCACCACGACGTTCTTGACCCCGCGGCGGCGGCCTTCGATCAGCGCGTGCGCCACCAGACGGCTTCCGGTCATGCCGTAGGGATGGCCTACCGCGATAGCGCCGCCGTTGACGTTCAGCCGGTCGTTTGGAATGCCCAGCTTGTCGCGGCAATACAGGACGACGACGGCAAACGCTTCGTTCAGTTCCCACAGACCGATGTCTTTCATCGACATTCCCGTGCGGTCCAGGAGCTTGCGCACGGCGAACACGGGACCGATGCCCATTTCGTCCGGCTCGCAGCCGCTGACCGCGTAGCCGCGAAAAATGCCCAGCGGCGTGGCGCCGTGCTTTGCAGCCGCCTTCTCGCTCATCACCACGCAGGCGGACGCGCCGTCGGAGAACTGGCTCGAATTGCCTGCCGCGATGACGCCGCCTTCCGCGGCGGGCTTGATCTGCGAGACGCCCTCGTAGGTCGTGTCCCCGCGTATGCCTTCGTCGCGCTGCGAGGTCACCTCCTTCATGCTTTCGGCGCCGGTCGTCTTGTCGACGACTTTCATTTTCACGGTGATCGGAACGATCTCGTCGCTGAATTTTCCGGCGGCCTGGGCGGCTGCTGCGCGTACCTGGCTCTGAACCCCGTATTCGTCCTGCCGCTCGCGGCTGATGTTGTAACGCCTGGCCAGCATTTCCGCAGTCTGCAGCATGGGCCAGTAGATTTCGGGCTTGTGCCGGTGGAGCCATTCATCCTGCAGGTGATGGTGGTTCATTTCGTTCTGCACGCACGAAATGGATTCCACGCCGCCGGCCACGTATACGTCGCCCTCGCCGGCGAGAATGCGCTGCGATGCGGTCGCGATCGCCTGCAGGCCCGAACCGCAGAACCGGCTCACGGTCAACCCGGCCGTGGCGGTCGGGCACCCGGCGCGGATTGCGATCTGCCTTGCGATGTTCCAGCCGGTGGCGCCTTCGGGCAGCGCGCAGCCGATGATCACGTCCTCCACTTGCTGCGGTTCCAGGCGCGCGCGTTCCATTGCATGCTTGACGACGTGCCCGCCCATCTTCGCGCCATGGGTCGCGTTGAGCGCGCCGCTCCACGACTTCGTGAGCGGCGTGCGGGCCGTTGATACCACCACTGCCTGCTTCATGCGCACCTCCGGTTCAGTTGAAGGTCTTGCCTTCGGCCGCAAGTTTCACCAGCAGTTCGGAGGGGCTCCACGTTTCGCCCTGATAGCCGCCCTGAAAACGCTGAATCGCGGCGAGCACGTTCTTCAGGCCCACCGTGTCGGCGTAGAACATCGGACCGCCGCGGTAGGGAGGAAATCCATAGCCGCTCAGGTAGACCATGTCCACGTCCGAGGCGCGCAATGCGATGCCTTCGTCGACGATGTTCGCCCCTTCGTTGGCCATCGCGAACGCGCAGCGCTCTACGATTTCCTCGTCGCTGATCGTGCGCGGCGTAATTCCGATTTCCTTGCGGTAGGCAGCGATCAGTTGTTCCACATCGGGGTCCGGAATCGGCTTGCGGTTGCCC
>Ga0209343_10000892_pt1 | contig 41417 bp, 43 predicted proteins | sample RifCSPlowO2_02_FD_184026 | JGI IMG/M metagenome (GOLD analysis project Ga0209343, IMG submission 184026) | Groundwater microbial communities from Rifle, Colorado - Rifle CSP2_plank lowO2_0.2 (SPAdes) (version 2) | ecosystem: Environmental > Aquatic > Deep subsurface > Groundwater | place...
AGAAACGAAATTTGTCTGAGCGCAGCGAGTTTATTTCGTTTCCCGTTTCAGCAGGTGCTTCAGCGGGAACCCGCAGGGCAGCGGCTTCGCGGTCGCCTTTCTTTGCTTACTTTCTTTGGCGAAGCAAAGAAAGTGAGTAGCCGCCGGGCTACCCCCGGCATGTACCAACGAAGGGAAAACCGTCTTGTTTTTCGAAGGGAGTACGGCGGAAGGCGCATGACGGAAGATGCCGCGTCTTTTCACCCGACTCTCAATACAGACTTCCTCGGCAAGTGCCCCACCAGCTCCCCCTAACTCTTCCAATTGTGATACTTTGCGAAAAAGTTAATAAAAATATCAAAACAGGGATGGGTATGGCAGAAGCCATAATGGATAAATTGGCGGAAAAGCAGCCGCTTGCGATTGCGAAGAGCGCGCCGCACATCACAACGCCGGTTGCGGCGGATGCACCCGTAGAGCACGAGGCGATCGGGCCGCAGCGTTTCGAATTCACCGGCACCGGCGCCGAATATTTCCGTATCTGGGTCGTCAATATTTTATTGACGATCGCGACGCTTGGCGTTTATTCCGCCTGGGCCAAGGTAAGGCGATTGCAGTATTTTTATCGCAATACCCGCGTCGCCGGTGCGATCTTCGACTATCACGGCAATCCGAAGGCAATCCTCAAGGGACGCATGCTGGCGCTGGTGCTGGTGGTCGCCTACAAGATTGCCTACGATGTGTCGCTAACGGCCGCAATCGCGGTCGCGTTGCCGCTGGTGGGCATTACGCCCTGGCTGCTGGCGCGCTCATTCCGCTTCAAGATGTTCAATTCGACCTATCGCGGTGTGCGGTTCCATTTTCACGGGACGGTGGCACAGGCATATCGGATGCTGGCGCTGGTGCCGATCCTGCTGGCATTCGTCGCACTTTTCCTGTGGAGTGTCGGCACGTCACTGCTGCGGCGTTCCGATCCATTGACGATCGTGCTGACCGCGGTGCTGGCGCTGCTGGTATTGGCAGCAACCGTTCCACTGGCGCATTACTTATTGAAGCGGTATCAGCACGACAACGGATACTTCGGGCAAACGCCATTCTTTTTCCACGCACTCGCACCGGAGTTCTTCAAGATTTACGGCAAGGCAGTCGGGTTCTTTTTCCTCGGCGCGATCTCCGTGGGAATATTCGCCGCCCTGACCGGAAAAATTTACGCGCTGCTGATGTCGACCATGTTCGGCTGGTTGTTTGCAATGCTGTATGGCGCGTTAAGCCTCTATGCCTTCTTCCTGCTTGTGCGCGTGTATCTGGACAGCCGCGTGCAAAACCTGGTCTGGAACAATACCGAACTGGGGGACATGAATTTTGAAAGTACGGTCAGGGCGCGCAAGCTGTTGGCGATCCATGTATCCAACCTCGCGCTGATCATACTGACATTGGGCCTGTACAAACCGTTTGCCGCGGTAAGAGTCGCCAAATACCGGATTGAAAGCATGAGCCTGGTCCCTGTCGGCGTCCTGGAAGAATACCTGGCCGATCAATCCGCCGACAATGCCGGCGCCATCGGGCAGGAAGCCGGTGACCTTTTCGATATCGATATCGCACTATGATCGACGCGATTTATCTTGATGGCCAGACCACGCGGCGGCAACCGGTCACGATGCTGATACACAAGCGCATCGTCGTGATGCGCGGCAACGGCATTCGCGTCAACGAGAGACTGTCCCGGATGGGTATTTCGGAACGACTCGAACACGCACCGCGCATTTTGCGTTTGCCGAATGGCGGATTCATCGAGATAAGCGATGTCGCCGGATTCGACAAGATGCTCGCACAGTACGGTTACCGCGAGCCGCGGGTCGTACGCTGGCAGCAGAACTGGCCGTTGTCCTTGCTGGCGCTCATCTCATTATTGGCAATACTGATTACCGGTTATCACTGGGGCTTGCCGTGGGCGGCGGATAAAGTCGCGCAGCATCTGCCTGCATCGATTGAACAGAAGATCGGCGATGCGGGAATGAAGTTCGCCGATGAAAATTTCCTGAAACCGTCCAAACTGGATGTGGTCGACCAAGTCCGCCTGAGGCGTCTTTTCTCGGAACTGAAGCAGCCGCGCGGCCAGACAACGGCGTATCGTCTCGAATTCCGCCATGGCCATATGGGCCCGAATGCGTTTGCCTTGCCAAACGGCGTCATCGTCATGACCGATGAACTGGTGATGCTGGCGCAGGATGATCAGGCAGTGCTTGGCGTGCTCAGCCACGAACTGGGCCATGTGCAGCGCCATCATTCAATGCGCCGCTTATTGCAGGCGCTCGGCGTCGGCGTGGTCATCAATTTGTTTGTCGGCGACGTGTCGAGTGTGCTGGCGGCGGTACCGACCTTCCTGCTCGACCAGAAATATTCGCGTGACTTCGAACGCGAGGCCGATCAATATGCGATCGACATGATGCAGGCCAACGGCGCCGCGCTGTCGCCGATGGCGGAGCTGTTTGAAAAAATGCATGCATTGCATGACGATGAAGTCCATGCGAAAGGAAAAGCGCAGTCCAAACCCGGAAAAAAGGGGAGGGGAAAAGACGCCAAAGGCGGCCGGCGGAATGAAAAAGAGGATGACGATGCACCGCTGGATTACCTCAGTTCTCATCCGAGCGATACGGAACGAATTGCCAAATTACGCGCCGCGGATACAAAAAAATGAGCAAACCTGGCGGCTTGGTAAATTTCTGGCGCATGAATAAAGATGTCCGGCGAAAGCGATCTTTCCCCGGACAGGTTTCCCAACTACTTGGAAGGCGATTGAGGATGCAAACAATTGAAAATGCGGTTGAGGCTGGAAAGCATGCACGATGCGGAGGCGCAAAGAACGTGGAGAGATCGACGATGAAGCGCTGGATCGGTTATGGCTTGATCGCCGCAAGCTGTGCCGGTTGTGCAACCAGCCTCAGTACTCCGCCTGTTGTCGAGGGTGCCGCAACGCCGCTGCCGACGCTGCGCTTTCAAAACCTCGGCCTCAGTCCGCGTAACGGCGGCCAGTTGGTTGAGCCGCATGCCCTGCGCCCCGGCGATATTCTTTTGTCGGCGACCAATGGCATCACTTCCGCCGGCATCCGCTTGATCACTCTGGCGCCGGTCAGTCATGCCTCGCTCTATATCGGCGACGGTCAAGTGGTTGAAGCGGTAGGCAAAGGCGTACGTCAGCGAACCATCGCCGAGGTGCTTGGCGAGGAAGACGTCGTGGTCGCATTTCGGCACCCGCATTTTCTGCCGGCGCATCATGAGAAGCTGCGCGCGTTCGCACTTGAGAAAGTCGGGCGGCCTTATGATCATGTCGGCATCGTGCTGCAAGCGCCGTTTGCGCTTGAGCGGCGCTTGTGCGAACTGCCCCTGATACCGGATGCCGTGCGCAATGCATGCCTGCAAGGGATCGCCGCGATCCAGCTCGGCACCTATGACAACGATGGTTTCTTCTGTTCCCAGTTGGTCCTGGAGTCGTACAAACAGGCCGGATTGCCGATTACCGATGCCAATCCGCGCTGGATCAGCCCGGCGGATATTTTGCATATGCGCGAGGGCGATGTGCCATCCCTGAAAATCCACCAGCCGTTATCGTACGTGGGCCACTTGAAGTTTTTATCGGTAACCCAGGAGTGACGGCAGCGCGGCTGACCGTCGGTGAATTTGTCCGGTCGCGCAAAGCGGCTCATGAGCCATGGAACGCACGTTCCATGATGACAGGCGGCTCGCGCATGAAATCGCTGTACCGGATCCACGCCGGTTTTACGCGGACATAGGTAATGCCCGGCCACGCAAGGCGTGCCGGCCCGTCGGGAAAGACTGCAAAGTACGTTTGTTTGATGCGTTCCAGTTCCGGTCCGTCCGGGAAGTCCGCGACGCCTTCGTACTGTACGGTCCGAGGTTCGCTGTCGTTCCATCCGCCGATAACCAACGCGATGCGCGGATTGACGCGTAGATTTTCCGCTTTCCGGCTTGAGGCCAACGTATCGAATACGAGTTCAAGCCGGTCCGTGACGGCAATGCCGATGATCGCTGCCTGAGGCGCGAGCGCCGTTGACGTCGTCGCCTCGATTGCCCACCGATGCGAGCGAAGGAAAGTGAGCAGGTCGCCTTCATTCACCGGACGTCCTCCAGCGCAGCCTGGATTTTGATCCCGGACGTTGACCGCAAAGTTGCTTGAGTTTCGCGTTCATTGCCGATGGTGATTTTGTCTGGCATCGGCGGAAATCAAGTTTTAAACCTGCCCACCTGCCCTATAGGCAATGCCAAGTTATGCGCTGGCTTCCGACCACACCGCAAACTCATTGCCGCTTGGCTCAATGAAATGAAAACGGCGGCCGCCTGGGAATGCAAATATTTCTTTGCTGATTACGCCGCCGGCCTTTTTAACTTTTGCCTCGGTAGACTCCAGGTTTTGACTGTAAAAAACAATTAGAGCTCCACCATTTTCAGACGTCGATGCAAGTTCGGACTTGAAAAACCCGCCGTCCAGGCCCTGGTTCGAGAACGCCGAATAGTCCGGGCCGTAGTCGGCAAAGGACCACCCAAAAGCCGCTTCGAAAAATCGCTTTGTCGCTCCAATATCCTTTGCAGGATACTCGACGTAATTTATTTTCTCGTGTTCATTCATTGGGAGTTTCTCCTTTAAACATACCTGCTGCTTATACGGACAGGACTTTCCGGTCGGCATGGAATAGATGCCAGCAAGTACACAACCGGAATTTCTCTGAAAACGGCTTCGCGCCTAATTTCCCCCTCCATTTTTTCAATCGATGTTGCGATAAAAATCGTAAAACGAATCACTATGTCGAAATCAGGGCGAATACATGTTCGACGTATGCTGCCACGGAAAAGTTGTCGGATCAATCTTTCCCGGGAATCGCTTAAATACATTGGATTGACGACCAGTAAGTCCTGGCCGATGTTTGCCGATCGTCGTTTCATCCCTCCTACACGTAAACCGCATAAAAACTACTTGACCTGGTAGTGCACTACATACCATATACTTTTCCCATGCACAGTGAATCCCAGCTCCGAACCGGAGATATCTGCAAAGAAAGCGGCATCGACCGCGAGACCCTGCGTTTCTATGAGACGCGGGGCTTGGTACCTGAGCCGCGCCGTTCAAGCAACGGCTATCGGGAGTATCCGCCGGATACCTTGGTGCGCCTGGCATTTATCCGCCAAGGCAAGTCCGCCGGATTTTCGCTGGCCGAGATAGGCCAAATGCTGGATCTGACGGTCGACAGCGATTTCACCGAGTTGCGTGCGGCGGCGGTGACGCGAATCGCCGCCTTGGATGCAAGGATTGCCGAATTGCAGTCGATGCGGGCATTGCTTGCGGAGTTGGCGGCCAAGCCGATCGCCGACGCAGAGCCAGGCTGTCCGATTTTGCGTCTATTTACCAGAAAGGGATGACGATGAAGGTATTTGTAACCGGCGCCTCCGGATTTCTCGGAAAACGATTGGTGCACCGCTTGAAGCGGGCGGGACATGAAGTGGGGGCGAACGGCCGTAGCGTTGAAAGCCGCAAGGCGCTGACACAGGATGGTGTGACGCATGTCGTCGATGGTTCGTTGGAAAATATCGATGCCTGGGCCGATCGGCTGGCCGGCTTCGATGTCCTGGTGCATGCCGCCGCCCCGATTGAAATGTGGGGGCCATGGCCGCGCTTCGAGGCGCAGATTGTCGATGCGACCGCCAAGTTGATCGACGCCGCTTCGCGCCACGGTGTAAAGCGCTTTATCTACATCAGTTCGGAATCGGTATGGCAAGACGTCGATCCGCTTGTAGGCATCGATGAAACCCGGCCGCCGGCGGCGCAGCCGAATTCCTTTTACGGCCGCGCGAAGAAACTTGCCGAACAGGCGGTCTTCGGCTATGGCGGCCCGATTGAGCGCATCGTGTTGCGCCCGACTTTTATCTGGGGGCCGGACAGCCCGGCCTGTGCCGCGATATTGCAGCAAGCCGGCAATGGCGGCTTCGTATGGATCGACGGCGGCCGGGCGCCGTTCGAGGCGGTTCATGTCGACAATGTGGCCGAAGCGATCCTGCTTGCGGTCGATCACGGGCGCAGCGGTGAAGCCTATGCGGTGACCGATGGCCGCGACTATACCGTGCGCGGCTTTTTCAGTGCGATGTTCGAGCGGGCGGGATTGCCGGTTCCGCGCTTGTCGCTCCCCGGCTGGCTGCTGCGGCCGGCGGCTGCGCTGATGGAAAAGCTGTGGCGCATCTGCGGCATCGCCAGCAAGCCGCCCCTGACCCGGTTCGAACTCGCGTTCGTGTCGCAGCCGCGCCGCTACCGGATCGACAAGATCCGGCGGGACCTCGGATACCGGCCGCTTGCTTAGGCAATATCCGTACCCCAAGGATTGTCCAGCGCAATGAGCCAGTTTCCATCGGCTTGGCGGCGCAGGATGTCGGAGGAGCGGCCGCTCATCTGCACCGGGTTTCCTTCGGGGTCGGTTCCATCCAAAGTCCAGCGCGAACAGTACAGCGCGATGTCGCCCGCTTCCACCACTTGATGCGCCTCGCTCGTCATGGTCGGCTTTAACGCCGCGAACCCCGCCAGCGCCGCACGCAGCGCGCCGGTACCGGTTGCCACCGCGCCGGGTTGAACCACGAGGGAGGCTCCCGGCTCATACAATGCCAGCGCCGTTTCAAGGTCGCCCTTGTTCATTGCATTGATGAATTGAGATACTGCGGCAAGCGGATCAGGCGTCTTCATGTTCGTTCCTTATGATGATCGAAAACACCACACTATATGTGCCGCCTGCTGACAGCGTAGTGTCAGTAGCGTATGACTCTCGTCGGAGAAGCGCACGCTTCTGTCCGACCAACTGATCGATCCTGCTCGCGCTCGCAGCAGTAAGCCTGTGTAGCGACCGATGGCCGCGACTACACCGTGCACGGGTTTTCAGGCGTCGCTGCAAATGATATTCTTCACGGAAACTCCGCGAACATTCCGAGCGGAAAAGGCGTGATGCATGAACTCAAAAAAGTTGAAACGCTGGGCCATCATCCTGGCCAGCGCAATAGTGGTGCTCGGCACAGCTGCCACAGTCGGGTTGCACTATGCGGCCAAGGCACTCAAGAGCCAGGTGGAGCAAGCACTCGGACCGGAAAGCGAAGTGGAAGAGATCGTCGCGGGCTGGTCCACGATTGAGGTGCGGGGCATACGGATACGCGCGCCGAAGGGATGGCCGGCGACAGACGCGTTGCGCGCCCAGCGGATCGTGATTGCACCGGACCTGCTCGGCCTGGTCTCCGGCAAAATCCGGATTGACCGGATCGACATCGACCAGGCGTATATTTCCATGCTGCGCGCACGCGACGGCCGGCTGCGTCTGCTGCCAAGCCTGCTGGAAAGGCCGAAGCAGGCAGGCGGCACGTCGACAGCTCAGGCGGTATCGATCGGTGCGATCGAATTGCGCGGCGGTGTGCTGGAATATTTCGATGCCACTGTGCGCCGTCCGGCGCACAAGATACGCCTGGAGCAATTGCATGCCAAGGTCGATAACCTGGAAGTGCCAAGTCTGTCGGGACGCACCGGCATCGATCTGAAGGGCACTATCAAGGGCGTGCATCGCAACGGCACCATGGCGATCGCCGGCTGGACCGAACTGGCGGATAAAAATTCCGAGTTGTCCACCAGATTGCGCGGGGTCGACCTGATCGCGCTGCAGCCCTACCTGATCAAGGCCACGGAAAGCGGCGTGCGGCGTGGCACGATGGACCTCGACATCAAGTCGAAGGTGCGCAAGAACCAGCTGAACGCGCCCGGCACCATCACCTTGAGCGGCCTCGAACTGGCGCCGAGCGACAGCGGCTCCGGCACCTTCATGGGTGTGCCACGCCAGGCGGTAGTAACGTCGCTCAAGGATCGTGACGGCAAGATCGTGGTGGAGTTTGTCCTGGAAGGCAATCTGAACGATCCGAAGTTTTCATTGAACGACAGCTTTGCCAAGCGCATGGGAATGTCGGTTGCGGCGGTGCTCGGCATCAGCATCGAAGGGCTGGTGAGCGGTGTCGGCGGCGCGGCAGGGGGACTGGGCGGCGTGATAAGGAATTTGTTTGGGCAATGAATGACGGAAGCGGCAACTGCGCGGCGTGTATGGTCGGCATGTTAGGTCTCTGGTTACTCGCTCATGCGGATGGGTTTTTCAGCAGCTTCCATTCGTTCACGCCTGCCCTCTGATTCCCCTTCTGAGCGCCTGGCGCCAAAGAGATAACCAATGATCGCTCCGGCAAGTGGCGACATTGCAGTGAATGCCTTCTCGAATATCTCCTTTCCCCGCTCAGAGTCCCGTTCATCCGCAAAATACAAGACGGCAGTAAAGATGAAGAGCATCAACAGGCCAGTAAACGTGGCAGCGGCAAAGCGAATTTTTCTGGTTTCCAGGTCCACCTGCTCGCCAGATCGCTGAATGACGATCGCTGCAAGCATGATAGCGAACAAGACTCCGAGAAGTGCAACCCACACGAGGTTGATTTTATCCATGATCTGCATACCTTTTAGTTGAACGGAATCGTGACGTGGAACGGATGAGGTCTAACGGCACTGTAGGAAAAGTGTTTTTTGGCGATTTTCGTGCACTGTAAGCCATTGATTTATATAGAGATGGAAATCGATAAGATTGCATTCTTTGGGCTTTTTTCTACACTCTCAACGTTCGGTTAACCAGCACCGTAAGGTGTTCGGGTTCAACGTAAAAGTAACCGGCGCCCAGTCAAGGAGATCGCGCAAGCGGCCTGACACCCTTGGGCGTCCGCGTTGACTACCAAGTTAACCGCCAGCCGCCACCTTCTTTGCCTGCTTCTCGAGCAACTTACCTGCTAATCCGACAAAATAGTAGATAGCGACCGAGTGGATGACGCCGACGAAGGCCAGGGCAACTACGAGGGCTCCGGAACTCAGCCTCCCCTCGGCAGCCAACGCGCCACCACCAACCAACAGCTGAAGTGCAAGGTTGATTCCGATCATTCCCCAAACGACCTTGATCTTCTCGGCTCGATTGAAGTAGCGCCCGTTTTTTGTGCCGAAGGCCATACTTGGCCAAAGCACCGCTCCGATCAGGATCCCGACGTTAACTCCGGAATTCGAGGCTATCCCCAGCGCTCGGAGTGCGACAACGGCGACGATCATCAGAACAATGTATGCAAGGAAGAAGCGAATGAGAACACCAAGAATGGACATTATTGTGCTCCTTATGGTTAACGTGTTATATGCGACAAGCCGTGACGCATATTGTGGATGCCTGTCGCATATTCTGCCGTGGCAAATCGATGGAAATCCGCATGCATGTCAACTCTCCAATTTGTACAGTACCGTCTTGACCAATAAAATGACGCACTGATGTAAACGAATTCCACGCATCCTGCCATGGGAAAATTGCTATGGCAACAAGAGATTTCTTCCGTCGTTTATGGCTCTCGTCCACTGTCCGGTCTGCGGCGTGACACCATTGCGATGTTCGGTTGTCCGGCGCGTAAGCCCTGACTCAAGAGATTAATCACACAAGTGATCGGCATGCGCCATTTCGCACCTCTAGGATCGCGGCAACACCAGACTCGCCTCAAGCCCGCCTTCAACACGATTCGCAAGCTGCAATTTCCCGCCATGGGCTTCCGCAACGCCGCGTGCAATGGTCAATCCTAATCCGGTGCCGCCGGTTCCCCTGTTGCGCGATCCTTCGAGCCGGTAATACGGATCGAATACCCGCTCCAGTTCCGACTCCGGAATGCCGGGCCCCTGGTCGCGGATCCGGATGTCGAGACGTTCATCGTTGTCGTCGATCACAATCGTCGCCGACTTGCCGTACTTGACCGCATTGTCCAGCAGATTCATCAGGCAACGCTTGAGTGCTTGCGGCTTGCCCCTGTAAGGTTTCTTCGGTTGACCCTCGATGGTCACCGCAGCGCCTGCTTCCAGCAAATTAGCCTGCAGGCTTTCCAGCAGCGCCTTCATGTCCACCTGTCTGGCAGGTTCTTCGGCATCGATGCCGCGCATGAAATCCAGCGTGGTCTTGACCATGGTTTCCATCTCGCCGAGATCGCCGGTGAATTGTTCCCTGAGCGCCGCATCGTCGAGCAGCTCCGCGCGCAGGCGCAGGCGCGTGATCGGCGTCTTCAGGTCGTGCGACATGGCGGCGAGCATGCGGGTCCGGTCCTGGATGTAGCGCACCAGCAGCGCCTGCATCGTATTGAACGCATGGGCGGCGCGCGCCACTTCCAGCGGTCCGGATTCCTTCAACGGCGGCCGGTTGATGTTCTTTCCAAGTTCCTCGGCGGCGTCGGCAAGCGCGTTCAGCGGCCGTGTCGCCCACCGTACCGCGATCAGCGACACGGCGATCACGCCAATCAGCAATACTGCAAGACTCAGCAGCATCCGGTAGGGCCAGTCCTCGGTTCCCGCGGGCTGCCTCGAATCGAAGGTAACCAGCATGCCGTCGCGCAGACGTACCTGTGCCACGAAGGACAGTGCCGGTTGCGAAAAATAGTGCATGCCGGAATGGGGCGGCATTCCGTGGCCGCCGCTGCGGTTGCTCATGGGCGGCCCGGCCGGCCCATGCAAAGCCTCTGGCCCGAGTGGGCTGCTGTCCGTGACCGCCATTTCGACCGGCCACGCATTGCCGAGATAGCGCTGCAGGAATGCGCCGAACACCGCCGCGCGCGCCTGCCGGTCGGTATCCAGGCCGCTCGCAGCCAGCAGACCTTGGTCCAGCTTCACGGTCATCGGCGGCGTGCTCAGGATATCGGCGATCCGCTTGCGCTCGGCCGGCGCAAGCGAGTCCAGCAGCCTGACGATGTCGGCAATGCGTTGCGCCGACTGCATGCCGCTGGCTTCCTGCAGCAATTCGCTGCGCTCGTGCATGTGGACGGCAAAGCTCAGCAGCTGCGCGGTGAGCAGCCCGGCCAGCAGCACCAGCACCAGGCGGCTGAACAGGGAGCGCGGCAACAGGCTCATCGGTTCACCGCAATCACTTCGGCCGCAAACACATAGCCGTGTCCGCGCACCGTCTTGATGATGGCCGGTTCGCGGGCATCGTCGCCCAGCCGGTTGCGCAAGCGGCTTACCTGTACGTCGATGGCCCTGTCGAAGGGGCTTGCATCGCGCGACAGCATCAGGTCGATCAACTGGTCGCGCGTCAACACCCGATTCGGATGTTCCAGGAAAATCATCAGCAGCCTGAACTCGGTGCCGCTGAGCGCGATCACTACATCTGCAGGGGAAATCAGGTTGCGTGTCGCGATGTCGAGCGTCCAGCCGGCGAAGCGGAACGCGCTCGTCTCGTTTTGGCTCATATTGTCGGGCAATGAGCGCGCCCGCCGCAGTACGCTCTTGATGCGCGCCAGCAGCTCGCGCGGACTGAACGGCTTGGCCACATAATCGTCGGCACCCATTTCAAGGCCGACGATCCGGTCGGTCTCCTCGCCGTGCGCGGTCAGCATGATGATCGGCACATTGGAATTGGCGCGCAGGTTGCGGCACAGGATGAGTCCATCCTCGCCGGGCAGCATCAGGTCCAGTATCACCAGGTCGAAACGGTTTTGATCCATCGCCGCCCGCATTTCCTTGCCGTTGGCGGCGGTGCCGACGCGATAGTCGTGCCGCTCCAGATATTGCCGCAGCAAATTGCGGATATCGATATCGTCGTCCACTACCAGGATGTGATCTTGCTTGGCCATAAAGAATGTATACCCTCAACATGCGAGCCGCATGACGGCGTTTCGTAACGCAGTGTAACAAACCACGCTTGTGCAAAATCGCGATACAAAAATCCCGCTTCGCGACATCGTCGCGTAACAAGGCGCTGGTTTAATGGTGTCGTCGGATCTCCAGTCGCTCAGGGATTTTCCCTGTTGCAAGGAGGTTCAGGTAAAGACGCTTACTCTCCGAAAGGAATCAAATCATGACACGCTTACGCAAGAGTTTGGTAGTGCTCGTTTCTTCGTTGGGTCTCGGCCTGGCTGTCGCGGGTGCTTATGCCCATTCCGGGGGAATGGGGTCGGCCATGGGGTCAGGAATGGGGTCAGGAATGATGCAGGGCATGATGTCCGGGCATGGAGCAGGCATGCACGGCGGCATGCATGGGCCGATGGCGGGAAGCATGCAGCATGACGATGCGAGCGCTGCTGATATGGGTGTGGTCCACCAATTGCTCGCGAATCATGACCGTATCGAGCGCAAGGTAACCAATCTGCCGGATGGCATCAGAACAGTTACCGAATCCAAGGACCCGCAGGTGGCGCAAGCCATCAAGGCGCACGTCGCGAGCATGGAGAAACGGCTCGTCGACGGGCGGCAATTCTCGATGTTCAGCCCGACGCTTCCGATCCTGTTCGAGAACAAGGACAAGATCAAGACCACGGTCGCGATGACGGAGAACGGATCCGCGGTAACCCAGGTTTCCGATGATGCCAAAGTGGTCGCCGCACTGCAGGCGCACGCGGTGGAAGTCAGCGAATTGGCCCGGGACGGGATGGTTGCCATGATGCGCAATGCAAGGGCGAACATGCCGATGATGCGGCACAGTCCCCGTGCCGGCATGGGCTCGAATCCGGAGCCGGCGACCGGTCCGCAAACTCGTTGAACTGGGCATCGGACACTGGTTTTGGTGCGGAGCCGAAGTGGCATCGCCGTTCATTTCGATGCGCATGAGTTGTTTGTAAGACCGGTCGCATCACATGCAGTAAAGTTGATGTTCGTGATGCGAGACCCCATTTTTTACTATTTGAAGGATCACCATGAAAAAATTAGGCTTGCTTGTTTTGGCAACGATTGTTCTTTCATCCGCGTCGGCTGTGTCCGTCGCTGCCGCCGACAAGGCGCGGCAGGATATCGTCGCCAAGCGTGGCCCGGACGTCATGCCGTTTGCGCTGAATGCGACCACCCACATCTTCACGAAGACAAAAACCGGCGGCATACAGCAAGTCGTTGTGAAGAGCGCGAAGAATACTGCGCAAACCCGGTTGATACGCGCGCATTTGAAAGAGATTGCGGCGCAGTTTTCCAAAGGCGATTTTTCAGGGCCGAGCCACATTCACGGTGCCGACATGCCCGGACTGGCCGAATTGAAACAGGCGGATCCTTCCGCGATTAAGGTGCGGTACAAGGATATAAGATCCGGTGCAAGGATTGCCTATGCGACGGATAACCCGGAACTCGTCCAGGCTCTGCACAAGTGGTTCGACGCGCAACTTTCCGACCACGGTCACGATGCGATGGAAGAGCACGATCATTCAAGGATGCACCGATAAAGTGTATTTTCTTGAAGCTCATTTCTACACATTTATTGAAATGCGGGAACCGGCCAGATGCGGAAATTTGTAGGTGCCCTACCGTACGCGCGCTTCAGGCTGAAACCGGACGTCCGGCATCGGAGCATGACGGGCGGAGTCCGACCCTCAGGAGACTGTCACGCGGAACTGATGACTGTCCCCAATGCAGCGAAAGCGGAAGTTGGCCGGGTCCGATCATTCGCTCAATAGCGGTCAGTGGTGATGACGCCCCATAGCAGACATTCACCTTCCGCGTTCAACAACTCGCCGCATATTCACTTGGCGTGGTCATCAGATGCGTGACCGCATCACGCCTGGCCTGCGGGCTTACCACTTTCGGCCTCCAGGGCTTTGAGTCGCTGCGCCTCGGACACCATCAGGCCGCTGAATTTGGCTTTCCAGTTGCAATACGTTGCGTCGCTGATGCCGTACTCGCGGCATATCTCGGTGACCTTCATCCCCGCCTCGGCTTCTTTCAACACCCTGATGATCTGTTCTTCCGTGAATCGATTCTTCATGCCTGCATCCCTGTGGGCAGACTCGACATTATCTCGGGGCTAATTCAGTGGCGCAGGTCAGAGGCTGGCTGCTCCCTTGGAATCTAGTGCTGATGCTGCTTCATATCGTAGTGCTTATGTGGCACCTTGTGATTGGAGTCAAACCATTCCTGCGCCAGCTTGTGAGCGCGATCCCTATCCGCGTCCGACATCTTGCTGCCGGCAAGGGCACGAAAAAAGTGCGCATCCTCATGACCGTTAGCGGATGCAAGGTCGAACCACTTATAAGCCTCAATAGCGTCTGGCTTGACGCCCTCTCCGTCCATATGCATTTTGCCCAGGTAGAACTGGGCGTTTCGATCCCATCGTTTAGCCGCGCCCTCGAACCATTTTTTTGCTTCCGGCAGATTTTTTGAATCACCCAAACCATAGTAGGACATCAGGCCAAGGTTATATTGCGACTCTATGCTTCCTTTGTCCGCCGCCTTGATAAACCATGCCCTTGCCATGGCGGGGTCCAATGTCGTGCCGTTCCCATTCAGGTACATTTGGGCCACGTTGTATTGGGCGGCAGGCAAGCCGAGGTTGGCTGCCTTTAAATACCATTGAAGCGCGATTGCCAGATCTTTTTTTCCGCTTTGGCTACGTGCATGATGCATTCCAAGATTGTACTGAGCCATAGCGTGACCTTGATCGGCTGCCTTGCCCAGCCAGGCAGTTGCGCCCGCGGTGTCTTTTTTTACACCTTCACCGTTTAATAGCATCATTCCGATGCTGAATTGCGAAGGGGCGTATCCTTTTTTGGCGCTTTCTTCAAATGCTTGATAAGCGCGCTTATGGTCTCGCTTGACGTCTTTTCCGTGCCCCGTATAGAAGATCATGCCAAGCGCATAGGACGCTTGCGCATGTCCTGCCGTGGCAGCTTTCTCTATCCATTGAATACCGCTTTTAACGTCGGTTTTTTTGACTTTGTCGGACAGAAGCAATGCGCCCAAATTGTATTGCGCTTCTGCATCACCTGATTTTGCCAAAGGCTCCCATTCTTTAACAGCGACGCTGAAATCGCCCCTGTTCGCTGCGGCTATGCCGGCTTGGAAGTCGGCATGTGCGGTTACGGCGATCCCCGCGACCAACGAAAAACCGACCAGAAGATTTGTTGCATATTTCATAACGACCCAACGTGGAAAAGTAAATGTAAAAAGAGCTACGGCTTGCACGGACGCATAGATCGACCGGCAGATTTTGCACCAAAAATATAAACAGTAAGCGACTCAGCGCATATTTTTCCCGTTTTTTTGAAAAGATAACAATATTTATCGTGCGTTAGGATCATTTGCGACTGCTGGAAAGGTTCGACTGTTGTTGCAGCACAAAAACTTTCTTATAAAAAACATTTCCCATGGGAAAAATTCTACAATAGGTAAGCACTTTGGAAGTTGGCTTATTCGAGATAAGGAAGAGGGGAAATATGGGCGCAGTCGGCAAGCTAAAATATTTAGGTAATTGGGGGAAAGGCTTCTGCTTCTTTGTCTTGCTGATCACATCAATGGCCGCAAACGCCGGCCATTTATTTACTCAGTCCAATGTAAATACACCAGTCAGTCTTGAGGCGGGTCAGCAAATTACAGTCAAGCAAAAGACTTATGAGGCCGGCGGTGGAAGTAATGGGCGCGTGACAGTCAATTTCTCAGGCGGCGCCGACGATACGGCTTGGTCCGCAGGCGACGCCCTTAGCATTACGATCGGCGCTTGGAGCAACACATTTACCTATGACACTTTAGTCGCTGCAGGCGGGTCGCAAAGTTCCTCTTTGTTTTCTATTACTGACGCTACGTTGGCTGCTGCAGGCCTCACCCCGGCAGGAGAAATTGATTGGGTCGTTAATGCGACCTCAGGAAAATTTACCTTCACGGGATATCGCATCTACACTGCGGGCAATACATTAAATGGAACCGGCGCTGGCCAAATAGACCAGACGCAGGTCGTGGTAGCGCCTCCGCCTGTAGTGGAAGCGCCTCCCCCTGTTGTTGCGCCACCGCCGCCAGTTGTGGTGGTGCCTCCGACGCTGGTACCAGCGGCACGTCCACAAGAAGTTGGGATCGCCCAGGTGCTCGATAATTTGTATGGGACGGCCACCGGGCAAATGCAAGCAGTGCTCACAGCATTGACGGCCATGACCCAGGACAGCCAACAGTTGGCATTAAAACTTATCTCGCCTGAAAGCAGCCAGGTACTTGGTCAATCGGCGGTCAGCACGGCAGCAATTGCAATCGATACTGTTCAGGTGCGCCTCGACTCGCTTCGGTCAGGCCTCGGCTTGCGGAGCAATCCGGCTCAAGGATCTAACGTCAGCTTCAATGGCCACCATGGTGAAACAGGCATATCGGCTGGTAATGATGCAATGGACCGGAGTTTCTGGGTGAAGGCTTTCGGCGGCAACGCCAATCAGGATGCCAAAGGCGGGTTCGCAGGTGCTGATAGCAACATCTATGGAATGATGTTTGGTCATGATAAAGGACTCGCAAATGGTGCGCTGGTCGGCGCCTCGCTGGCCTATGCAAAAACCGATGCCAGTTTGTCGGATTTCCGGACCGGTGACAGCGCCAAGGTGGACACTTATCAATTGACAGGATATTTCAGCCGTCCGTTCGAGCGCTGGTATCTGGAAGGCATGCTGGCATATGCCGCTCAGAACTACGAAACCACCCGCAATACAAACTTGACCGGTGTCGCAACGGGCGATTTTGATGGCAATTTATATGCAATGCGAATGACGGCAGGCGTACCATTCAAGTTGAACGAAATCCTGACACTGACTCCTTATGTAGGTGTTGATGCCTATCGAGTGACGCAGTCCGGTTATACCGAAAATGGTGCGGGTGTACTTTCGTTGAGCGTGTCAGGCAATGACGCCAATCGTGTCCGCTCTCTGGCCGGTACAGAACTGACAATGCTCAAAAAACTAAATGACGGAAGCGTGCTGCGTCCCTCGATCAGATTGAACTGGCGTCACGAGTTCAAGAACGAAGGCGTCAATACCAATGCGTCGCTGGTTGGCGGCGGCGCTCAGTTTGAAGCTACAGGTCAGGAAATAAACAAGAATGTGTACGGCCTCTCGGGGCGTTTGAACTGGGAAAAAACAGACCAATTAACCTTGGGGCTCGAGCTCGGTGCCGAACGCGGCTCCGGATATCGTAGTCTGGTGGGCCAGTTTTATGGGAACTGGCGCTTCTAAACGATGTCAAGTGCACCTCCGGGTGCACTTTTTCTTTCTGAATACAGCAGAAGCGAATCAGAAAGCCGCATGACGCTATTACGCATGACACGAAAATCAATTCAGAGTCGAAAAAATCGATGAAAAGACGCGAAATAATTAAAAAAGGGCTGAAGTCTATAGCCCTTTTTTCTATTGTCGCAAATCTGCCTGTGGCAAATGCAGCAATGCCGTTTGCCCGAGTCCCGCTCACATCGTTTGTTGCCTTTATAGACACCCTTATTCCGGCAGACATAACCCCATCAGCATCGCAGCTCGGCATGCAGCAGCGTTTGGTTAATCATGCCAAGACCATCGAGAATTATTCGCGCCTTCTTGAATTAGGTTGCCAGTGGCTGGATGCTCAGTCGAAGACAATCTATCAACAAAATTTTGAAATGCTGACTTACCAGCAAAGAGAAGCCATCGTCACGATCGCCGAAGCAAGTCCGAAGAATGCCATTCCAAAAATGTTCTTTGATCGGGTCCTCTCGGATCTGTTCGTGTTCTATTATGCGCATCCCGCCGCCTGGCCCGGGCTCGGTATCGATTCACCGCCGCAACCAAAAGGCTATGCCGATTACATGAAAAAACCCGCAAGGAAAGTACGTGCTTAACGAGCAACATAAGCAACAGTATGATGCGGTAATCATTGGCGCCGGAGCCGGTGGTGGCGCGTCGGCTTGGGCGCTGGCCAAGAAAGGGTTGCGAGTGCTCGTCCTTGAGTCCGGTCCTCGTTATGATCCATTTAGCGATTACAAGGCACATACGCCAAATTGGGAGGGCGGTTTTCCTCACAAGCCAGGCAGCCAGGGCAAATATACTTATGGAACGATGCAGCCGCTTTCTGAAAAGTGGTCGCACCTGCGCTCGTGGAACCGCAATAGCGGACGCCTTAATCCGGGAGAATCACGCATTTCACAGGGCTACCATCATGTGAGAGCCGTCGGTGGAAGCTCGCTGCACTTTACCGGAGAAGCGCACCGTCTGAATCCGGACGCAATGAAAATGCGCAGCCGATTCAACGTGGCGGCTGATTGGCCGTTTAGCTATAAGGACCTGGAGCCATACTATCTTCAGGCAGAAAAAGTCGTAGGTGTGGCTGGGCCGAAGAACGATCCCTATCGGCCGCGCTCAGGCGCATATCCCTACGAAGCGCACACTATCGGATATGCCAGCATGCTATTGCGCCGCGGCTTCGAGAAAAAGAAGCTGCACCTTATTGAAAACGCTCTCGCGGTCCTCCCGCAACCAAAGGGAAATCGGTTGGGATGCAATCATTGCGGCTGTTGCCTAAAGGGCTGTCCCAGAGCGGACAAAGGAACCATTGACGTCACATATTTAAGCGAAGCAGTCAAAACCGGGCGTTGCGATATCCAATCCGAATCCACCGCAACCCATATAGAAACGGCAGATAAAGACCGGATCAGAGGCGTACATTTTGTGAACCGGACAGGAGCGCACTTTGTAGAGACGCCGATATTGATCTTGGCCGCAGGCGCCATCGAAACGCCGAGGCTGCTACTGGCGTCCAAAGGCAAGCATTCACCACATGGGCTTTCAAATGAATCCGGACAGGTCGGCCGCAATTTCATGGAGACGCTGCTGTGGACTACGAGCGCCTTGCATCCCGATCTGATTGGCAGTCATCGCGGCCTTCCTGTGGACAGCATTTGTTGGGACTACAATGCGCCGGATGCTATTCCAGGCGTCATTGGAGGATGCCGCTTTTCGCCATCGGTCGCGGAGTCCGACCTTCTCGGCCCTGTCAACTATGCACACCGCGTGGTCAAGGGCTGGGGCGCTGCGCACAAGCAATCGATGCGGCAATCATTTGGCCGGGCACTCTCTCTGTCGGGAATCTGTGAAAGCTTGCCTCATCACCGTTCCTTCGTCGATTTGGATCCGATGGTGAGGGACGTGACCGGCATGCCGGTCGCACGCATCCATAGCTATGTAGACGAAATGGCGATCAAACGTCTTGAATTCATGGCGAAAATGTGCCGAGATATACTGGCTGAAGCAGGGGCGAAAGATATTTTTGAAGAATTCAGCTCGTATGACATTTTCAGTACAACCCATGTATTTGGCACCTGCCGAATGGGAAACAGTGACAAAGAATCGGTCGTGAACGGCGAATGCCGTAGTCATCGCTGGAAAAATATGTACGTCGTGGATGCAAGTGTTTTTCCCAGTTCCGGCGGAGGCGAGTCACCGGGTCTGACTATTCAAGCCATTGCCCTGCGGGCAATGGCGAATGTGGTGCGCGCTTGAAGGGCGAGAAATGAAGTGGGGAATGAGTAGTCACTGTATCTGAACATGAATAAAAAACTAAAGAATTGGCGAAATAGGCATATGCCATTGAGACTGAATCCTGGTTGGTTTTTGATTGCCGCATGCATTAGCGGATGTGCGTCCCAATCTGTAAACGACAGGATCTCGACCGCCGAGAATATCGCTCACCGGGCCGGTTTCGAGAGAATCGATATTCAGGCAGAGCGCTTTAAGCTAATGGCATTTTTCAGGCTGAAAAACGCACCCACAATTTTGCGCATCTATATCGAAGGCGATGGGTTCGCGTGGGCGACACGCAATCGGCCGTCAATCAACCCAACACCGACCGATCCTGTTGCATTGAAATTGGCAGCGATCGACAAGTACGGCGCGGCTTACCTGGCTAGGCCGTGCCAGTACTTTGAAATACGTGACTCAGGCTGCGAAGCCCGATACTGGACAAACGCACGCTTTTCTTCTGAAATTATTGATTCGATGAACGAGGCTGTCAATCAGTTAAAGCAAAAAGCCAAAGTCGAGAAGCTTGTTTTGATTGGATACTCAGGTGGCGGTACTGTGGCCGCACTCATTGCGGCACGACGAAAAGATGTGATCCAATTAGCTACTGTGGCAGGAAACCTGGATCATAAGGCGTGGACCCGATATCACTCGATATCCGAGCTCAAGAATTCCTTGAATCCTCCTGACTATTGGCGAGAAATCGGGAACATATCGCAAATACATTTTGTCGGGATGAACGATTCTATTGTTCCTTTAGATGTGTATCAATCGTACCGTAATGCGTTTTTTGCGAGCGACAAGATACAAGCAAAAGTGATTCCTGATAATGATCATAATTGTTGTTGGGAGCACGTATGGCCGAGTCTTTTAGAAGATCTTAACTAGGCCAGTAAAAGGGACGGCAGTGCTCTTAAATAATTAGCGCCAACCGGAAGCGAGAATTCATTTCATAAATGCAAGGCCCACGCCACTTTCCACATGAAAAGGTTGGATGATGGCGCGAGGAGAGAAGCTTGCCGATGCGCAAAGGGCGATCTTCGCATAGCTGAATCCTGCTTTAACACGGCGTCCGGGCCGCCGCGGCAGGACGCAAGTGCATAGCTCCTTAACACTGCATGTATTGAAGTAGTAAGAAAAGCCTAAAAACGGGGTGGAGTCAACGTAGTCACCGTGGCGCGACTCCGCGGCTCACCCTCAGCGTGAACATCCGCTTTCCCACAAAACGACTGTCCGATTCGGATTAAACTTTACTCATCACTCTCGATTGCCGACCGTCCGCAATCAGTCTGAAGCCGCCGCTGAACCAAGGTTGGCCCAAGGGCGGGTATTGGCCGAATATCGACTGTGACTTTCAACATCGAATGCCCGCTTGCTCTGCATAGGAGCCACTCATCAGATCCGCGTGACCGTCTCTTGAAGATCGATTTGAAACTGTCACGTTCGTACACATTCCGCCAAGTCGAGTCCCGATTTATACCGATAAAGAATCAGTCGTTATTTTTGCACCGGACATGTTCCCTGAAGGCGGCCCAGCCTGATGGCCGCCCATCCGATCTGCGGTTCTACTTCCATTGCAATGTTCGGCTGCGCGACAGGCGTTTCCGATTCGAGAAGATAGATGCACCAGCGGTCGGCGCCGGCATTGATCTTGGCCGGCCCGGCTGGCTGGACATTGTTTGCGAAACGTTTTTTTGCCTTGCCGTCGCTAACCGACCAGCGCCGACCCGATAGCTGTAATCGCCAGTTGCCGATGATCACGGTCGACCGGCGCGCACCGCTGCCGATCGCCAGCCACGGTGACTGCTCCGACGCGCGGCTGAATAACAGCCGGTCGACCGGGCCGGCTGGATGCATCTTGCGGGTGCCGGTCACGGTTTGTTTTCCAAAACGCTGCGGCAGAAATGCCGGCCACGGCGCTACCGTCAAGCTGCGACCGTCAGGCAAGCCGATGTGCATGGTCCCGTTGTCAACGAGCGGAACGACAGCGTCGGCGGAAACCGGTTCGAACGCACTGAGTCCATCGATGCGCGCCGCATCGGCGCCGGTGCCCAGTGCAATTGCCGCGATGCCGGCGATCAACGACAGACCTTGGCGCAAGTATGCTTTCATGGCCGGTGCGCTCAGTGTTTGTGCATCTTCAGTTTGCGCAGCATGTCTTGAAAGTCTGCCGGCAACGGTTGTTCGGCGATCCGCTGGCGCGCATGCTTGTTCATCGGATTGCTGCGTGGCGCGCGCTTCTTTTCATTGATCGACATGACATCGCCCGAATTGCTGCCGGAATACGTGCGTGAAAACGGCAGCATCAGATTGGCCCACTCGTCATAGTCTTTCAATACCGCGATGCCTGTGCCTTCCTGCGGATTGAGGTTGCGCGCATAGGCGGCGGCGTTGAATGCATGATCGTCGTTCCAGTCCGCATAGGCGCCGCCGCCGCTGCCGTGTCCGATGTTGGCCGCTTCCATCAAGCCGCTTTCATGCAGCACGGCACCGGCGCCGTCCGAATAGCTCAGCCGGAATGCGCTTGTGCATGGCGAGTTCTCAACCAGGTTGCAGTACGTCTTGCCCTTCAATCCATTCGCCAGGAAATAGCGCTCCGCCGCATTGGCGGTGTTGGGCGTCGCGCTCAAGCCGGCAAACTGATACATGTAGTTCATGATGCTGTAATGGTTCGGCTTGTAGTTTGCGTTCTCATTGCCGCCATGCTGCAAGCCGAGATTGTGCCCCAGTTCATGCATCAGGGTGCTGGCCTGAAGATTGATCAGCAGGTTCAGGCCGCTGGCTGATGCAGTGGGAAATCCATAGCCGCCCAGTGTGACGATCAGATCGTTGCCGGCTACTTCGGCGATGCCGGACGACCCTGCGCTGCCATTGACGTTTTGCGAATTGGCGAACAACACATAATGAAATGCCAGCATGCGCCGCACATCGAAGTGCCGGCTCTTGTAATCGTAAAAGGATGCGCAGCCCGGCGTGGCATCAGCGGCGGAGATTGCCAGTTCGATGCACTTGGCGAATTTCACCGGATTGCCGCCGTCAAGATTGAATCCATCCGGGTCGAAGCTTTGACTGTACAGGTTGCCGGTGTCCAGATGCACCGCGATGTTTTTCTCCGCGAACGCATCGACCAGTTTTTGCAATGCTTCACGGCGCGGCGTGACACCGGGATCGGCATCGCTCATGTAATCGATCTCGATAAAAATATCGCGCCGGCCGGGACGTGCGCCCATCGCATACAGATCCAGGCCCGCATAGGCGCCGCCTTGAACCTTGGCGCTGTCGGGTATGCCGTCGCGATCGGAATCGGCCACGCCGGCGCCGATATCATTGACCCCGGCCGGCGTCGCGAAATTGACCAGAGTCCAATCCGATGCGGTATCGGTGTCGGGCATGCCGCGCGATGCGAGCCGCACAATCGACGCGCCGTGTTCACTGGCGCCGGACGGTAGTTCGGCGACATTTCTGCCCGCCCACGCCGCCGATGTCATCGGCAACGCCATTGATGCGCCGAACCGGACAAAATCCGCGCTCCGATCCGCGACGACCAATTCGACCGATCCATTGGCATTCCAGTAAGGCACCGCGCTATTGTTTTTTACATAAACGATTTGGCTGTTGCCCTGCAGCTTGTCGTAGACATCGCCGGCAATGACCAGATAGCCATGCGCCGGAATGGTGATCGACGGAAGTGCAAAGCTGATCGGTTCAAATGAATACGCGCCCGTCTTGGGATCGATATAACTGCTGCGCAATGTATAGTCCGACAAGGCAATCGGGCCGCTGTCGGCATTGTAAATTTCAAGCCAGGCAACATCGTTGCTGTAATAGGTGGTTGAAATTTCAGAAATGACCAGAGCGCGGGTGATAACCGCGGAAGGGCTAGGATCGGGCGGCTCCGATGCGAGCGTCGAAACGGTTACGGGCTGGCCGGTTTCCGAAGGCCCGCCACCACCGCCACCGCCGCAGGCGGATAGTCCGGCAACAATATAAAACGCGCACAACGATAACTTGATGCGCGCACCAATTTCGGCATGGAAGAAAGGGATCATTATTGATCTTCGGAAATTATTATTGATTCCAGAAGACAATAAATTTCTTCAAAAGTTTTCCCGGCAGGAAAAATAAAAGTGTTTTTCGTTCGGAAGAAAAAAACGGCCTATTTGAAAATCCGACTACATATCCGTATGTCATCCTTATTGGCAATAAGGAACCGAAGATCAGGTTTTTTGCTTGCTAATTCAAGCGCGGAAACGAATCTCAAACGGCTGTTTATATGGAGGAGTCCGGGATTCAGCATCGATGGACGCCGGTCGTGCTCGACGCTAGTCCATAGTTATGATATTTATTACAAGTTTGCTTCTTGTAACTTTTACCGATCCAAATTTTTTTGAGGCGCAGAGATGAAATTGATCATTACGATTTTGATGGGATTAATGTTGGCTGGCCACGCAGTTGCCAAATCCGCCGAAGAAGATGTGGCGCGTTATGTCCAGATATTCAGCGGAGCCGCGAATCTTCATTCCGATGCGGCGGATACCTTCGCATGGGTAGGGCTTTCCGATACGGCCGTGTTCGACATAATCGAAAAACGATTGCTGGAAGATCACGAAGCGGCGCGCTCGGACCGGGATGAGAAAAACCGGGTCGCCCGCTATATCCGCTCACTCGGATTTTCGGGGCAACCAAAGTATGCGCCTACCATACGCAAATTCGAACAAGACAGGGTCTACGAAAGATATGCAAAAGCCGCATTGGAAGACCTGCCGCATTATCAAAAGTGGAACCCGATCATTTCAAACCGCGCTTCGTTTGATCCGCGATATAGCGATGACGTAAATCGGGTCATGAACATGCTGCGTTCGGACGATTTGCTGTTGAAACAGATCGGCGCGAAGAGAATTTATTTTCAGCATTCGGAAGACGAGTTGCTGGAACTGCTCGCAAAAGAGGTGCGCGCCAATTACGCATCGACCGATCCGCGCTTTAGCGATGCGATTGCTTGGATGCTCAAGGGACTGGGAAAATCGAGAAAGCCGAAATACATACCACTTCTTGAAGAAGCCCGCGCCAATGCCCGTGATTCAAAGATCCGCAAGTATGCCCAGGTTTCGCTCGACTATTATAAATAGGAGGAGCGCCTTTCGGTCCTGGCAGCCGGTTGTTCGATAGACGCCGAAGCACGCTTGTTGCCGCTTCGGCAAGGCAACAAGCTAGCCGCCCCCGATACCCTCTGTCACTATCCCGGTGCCGCCGCAATTCGGACAATGGCTGCCGTTTTGCAATTTGCCGGTGCCTTTGCACGCATCGCAGATATCTTCGCCGGTACCCGGAGTGCCGGGCACTGCATCATCCCCGGGATTGAGTTGATTGTTTGACGGTGTATTCATGAATGGACTCCGCGCTGGGTCGACATGTCAATTGATGAACCTTGACGATAGGAGCGCTGGCATTGCAAGGATTGAGGTACCGCAAACCCGTTGGATTATTCAGAGCATTCGAGCCCCATTGCGGGCCGCCGCGTGTCGGCCAAGTCGCAAAGCGTCCGGATCAACGCTTTCATGTTGCCATCGCCGCTATTGCACAACGGCTGGTTTGAAAGCATACTGTTTTTAAATACAGCCGTGCAATTCCTGCCGCTTCTTCTACCCCTAATTGACCTTGTCCAGTTCCACGCACCCCCGTCTTGCCTTCGTCGATCTTGAAACGACCGGCGGCACCGCTACATCCGATCGGATTACCGAAGTCGGCATCATCGAAGTCGATGAAGACGGCGTGCGCGAATGGAGCAGCCTGATCAATCCGCAGATGCATATTCCCGAATTCATCCAGTCGCTGACGGGGATTTCAAATGCAATGGTGGAACACGCGCCGACCTTTGCCGAACTGGCGGACGATATCCAGAGCCGCCTGGCGGACCGGATTTTCATTGCGCACAATGCACGTTTCGATCACGGTTTCCTGAAGAACGAGTTCAAGCGTACCGGCCACGAGTTCAGGCCGTCGGTATTGTGCACGGTACGGCTATCGCGCAAACTGTTTCCGGGATTTGCGCGGCACAATCTCGATTCTCTCGTGGAGCGGCATCGCTTGCACGTGACCGAACGGCACCGCGCGTTGGGCGATGCGCAATTGATCTGGCAATTCTGGAAAGTGATTCATCAAACGCATGCGCTGGACACGATCGACGAAGCGGTATCGAAGCTGATCAGCCATCCGAGCCTGCCGTCTCGGCTCGACTCGCTGCAGATCGAGTCGCTGCCTGCCACGCATGGTGTCTACCTGTTTTACGGCGAGAACGATTTGCCGCTGTATATCGGCAAAGCCAACAATCTGCGCCGCAGGGTACTGTCGCATTTCAGCGCCGATCATGCATCTTCGAAAGAATTGCGGATCAGCCAGCAGATAGAGCGCATCGAATGGGTGGAAACAGCGGGCGAGATCGGCGCGTTGCTGCAGGAAGCCGCATTGATCAAGAAACTGATGCCGGCGCACAATCATCAGCTGCGCGCCAATGACGAAGTCTGCTCATGGCGTCTGCTGATGAAGAACGGAAAGCTGCAGCCGATGCTGGCCACAATCGACGATCTTTTTTTCGGACATGATCCGCAGCTGTACGGATTATTCATCAGCAAACGCAAGGCGGCCGATACGCTCAAATCGATTGCGGACGAACACGCGCTTTGCCTTGCATTGCTCGGCCTGGAAAAGGGACGCAACGGCAAGCCATGCTTTGCAAGCCAGATCAAGAAATGCCTCGGTGCATGCGCCGGCAAGGAGTCGATCGAATCGCACAACCAGCGCATCGTCGCAGCGATGCAGGATTTGCATGTGCAGCCGTGGCCGTACGACGGCCCGATCGGCATTCGCGAGAACGACGCGGTGCATGTCATTGATTGCTGGGCCTATCTAGGCACGGCGGCAACATTGCAGGACGCATCGGCACTGCTGGAAAAAGGACAACAGCGGTTTGATCGCGATGTATATCAGATTCTGCAGAAACGGCTGTCCAGGCTCGATAAAAGGATTGTCATGCTTTGACGTGCCGTACACCGAATAACAATGAAAAAGCCCGATCTGCCGATCAGGCTTTTTTTATTTTCCTGGCCGAATCTTGACGAATGACTGTGTGTAGATGGTTTGAGGTTTCTGAAATGCGCCTACATTCGAAATGGATATGCAAGAACTTGATCGCGGGAATCGGTAGAAACAAAAATCAACCGCCGTGATAGGGGTCGTCAGGATCGAACTGGTTAGTGGTGCTTGGATAACCGCTGTCGCCGGACCTGCCCATGGAGCCGGTGTCACTGCGGCCGCTCATTTCCATACCGCCACAGCTTGCTAAAAACAGCACTACCATAATCGCCGAAATCGTTTTCATGATGAACCTCCGTAAATTATTTCCCTGGAAAATCGCTTTCAGTAAAATAGAAAAGCATATGTCTACAATATAGATGAAAGCGCAAGCAAGGTCAGCCATTCCCTGTCGGAGGCGGAGTGACGATTGATATCGCTCAAAAAAGGCCGTGTCGATATTGCCATACGCCTTTGAGAGAGGCTTGGCATTACACAGATGCTAAAAGACGCGGCAGGAATTGGTGTATTACTGCGACAATGCATTTCCGAGAATGCATTGCCCGGCTTCATGCCGAACCGGAAGAATCCCATGTTCCTGAGCCCGGATGATGGCGGAAAACGCGCGATTGCCATGTTCTCGTTCCGGCAAAACAAAAGGGTCTGGAATTCATCCAGGCCCTTGGTGCTCGTGGCAGGCAGAGTATTTTGTTCTTAACTTTCCCGGTCTTGTTGCTCAGCGATTACACAGCTATTGCGAGAAGAGTTATCGGTCCGGCTGAGAACCGGCATGTCCTGTTTTTTGCTGATAGTCAAACAGCTGATTCCCGTTAATAAATTGGATGTTCGATTCGTCTCGGCAGTTCAAATTTTCCATTGCCCTTCTAAACGCTCGCATCAATCGCCGAAATACAAACTGTCGCGTCGATCTCCTTGAGGATGCCTGCCAGACCTTGCAAGTTCGGACCGGACCTCTTCACGTGTGAGCGTCGAATAGCGCGAACCGGCAACGCCATATGCACCCAGATTTTTTTCCTCGTCACCGTCGCGCATGGTTATCGCTGTTCCCTGACCCTTCGCATTGCCAAGCTCGCTTTGCACATCCGCGCGCGTTCTGGTCGAAGTAAAATTACTGAAGGGGTCTGCTCCGTCGCGTATGCCGACTTCTGCAAATACAGAACCGGCGGTAGCAGCCGCGCATAGTAATCCAACTGAACCAAGCAAATGTTTCATGTCCATTTTCATCTCCTAAATAAATCGTCAAAACAACTCGAAGCGGCTTTGAAACTGCACGCACCACTTCCTGTGTCGCTGCCGACCATGCATTCATAGAACCGGGCGGTTCTATTGCAAGCTAGATTTGATTTATGCATCTTTAAAAACAAATACGGGACGCAAATATTTTGGAGAATTTTTTCAATTAAAATCCGAACGCTGAATTCTTATCCTGCCAGATGTTCTACTGCCGTTAGTACGTTGCTGCATACCTGTTTTTCAATATCGAGCTAAACACAGAGGGAGGAATCATGAATCCATCATATGTCGCTTTCATACACAGTCAAGCCTAAATTTTAGTCATTGATCGGAGAGGAATCCGGAACGATCTGCCCAGCAGCGGGATGCAAAATCCCTGGTATTTTTGTGCTGAAGAAGGCGATGAATCGATAACGTAAGGGCGATAATTCGCAGGCCTATCGGCGGGTTGACCCGGCAACGCCGGCCTCGCGTGCGGAAGTGTCCGCATCTAGGATTGCGTTGAAGGGCGCCGCCGTTTCGGTCTGATGTTGCGGCGTGAGCGATGCGTGTGTGGGCGTAACCGGTATCTGGAACTCGAATAGAGTCATGGCCTGAACGACGAAATTCCGATTGGCAGCCGGTGTATTGCGGTACCAGCCCGCCAGATAATCATAAAACCTCATCGCCCTTTGATTGATCGGAGGATTAAGGAATCCAACTGCACTCCAATCGCGATTTTGTTCAAGTAACGGCAAAAACAGCATCGCAACCATTTCGTTCTTGACGCGCATATAAGGATTGCTTAAAAGAGCACTCTCATTTTCATGGAACCACTGTGTAAGCGATGTATTTTCCGGTAGTTGCCGATGAAGTTCATTCAGCGCCCGTTGCGTAAATTTATCCAGGGTAGGGGCATATGACGCCCATGCGGTACGCAGGTCGGATGTTTTCCATGCCAACGACATTCGCTTCAAGTTATAAAGCGACGCTGCCTCGCACATCATTTCCTCGAACCATTGATGTTGCGCTCCCCCATGCAGCGCGTGGTATTCATAATTCGCAAGGATGTGGAAAAGCTCATGAGAAAACTCATAGATGTATTCTCCCCAGTGACTGCCCTTGGCGGCCAGATAAACTTGATACTGGTTCGCCGGCCCTTTCTGATATAGGACTACCGGACGGTGCTCGGTCGGGAAAACCTCGATAGGCGCCAATTGCCTTTCAGGAAAGTGGCTAAGCATTTCGGCGGCGATGGCATTCAGCAGGGTTTCTATTTCCTTTGGATCCGCGCCATTCCAATCACCATTGGATACATGAATCGAAAAATTTTGGCGATTGGTTGCGTCCGCACTGACTCTCTCAGGAGGGGGGGGGAATTCAGGCTCAGCCGCGAACGTGCCTTGCGCAACAAAAAATGACAAAAACAATGTGGTGAAAAGGAATATACGTTTCATTTTGTGCGCTTGAAATTGACCATGGTCATGCATTAAAAGTAGCTTTTTAATCATCGGAAAGCGTGCGGTTCATTGATGCGATACACATGACAATGAAAGCGATATGAAAAATATACCGCAGGCACAATCACGCCTTTATCCGCGTGGTAGCGGCAATGTCGGCACGAAAGGCTGCCGTCACTTGTTCAATCTATTTTCGTTGATGCAATATTGCAGGGTGATTCGTGCGGCCAACACCCTGGGTTCATAGAACGCAACTGCCAGTCGCTGCTTAAATGTAGCTTGGAAATTGCGTTGACCCTTCTTGCAATCCGCAATTGCTGGAAGATGACAGGTTTCAAGTGCTGCAGATAGAGCGGACTTCATTTTGGTTTATGCGGACCTCAGTTGCATCGCGGCGACCGAGGCTTGTTTGAACGTAGATTAACTTTGCTTGCTAAATGTTTTGCTGTTCAAGCAAGACAAAATATGAAGGTGAGATGCCGGCCACGATATAAATGATCCAAGGTAACCGGCTCATCTCGCCAAATAGCAAGCCGATCAAAATTCGACCAGGAAGGCAAGTGTGAGTTCCCTGCTGGTTGCCGAACACGGAACCAGCATTGGAGGGCTTCCATCAAACGAACTATCGGAACCATGCCGGGAAATTTTCCTCATACGATTTCATGGTTTCGCAAAAAGGACACCATGGAATTGAGCTTCGATCCTTGAGCAAACCAGTGGTGAATAAAATCAGAAAACGGCTAGCTTGTTCCATCATTTTGAACACAGTTTTTTTTCTTGTCCAGGTAAGGCATTGTGAATTTTTTCTGTTATTTTTTTCGAAGTTGCGCTCGTTAAGCTCAAGATTCGCAAGGTCTTTCGCAGCCGTTCCGGCGCATTGATGCATGTCATGGCGTTTGCTGAAAACGGTGATAAGGTAAATTAAATATCTGCTCCTCAATGTTATGCGCCGATCAGCTTTATACAGTCGTGGCCGCCCTGCGGCAGAGTCCGGGCCTGGTGTGGATTCCGTCGCATCCGGGCCGCCGGACGTGCCGCCTCGCCCTTCACGATTTCGACGATTTCTGTCGCGCTGGCCGCGCGCCGCTTCAGCCTTGTCCGGTGCGCTGGCAGTCGGCTTGCTGGCTGTGCTGATCGTTGCATTGAATCCCTCTCAATATAAAATCACGCAGGAAGATATTGATGCGGCCGTATTGAATGCGCTTGAATCCGTGGTGCCGCCGTCTCCCGCGGTCAAGGCATATGAGGCAATACGGCCATCGGTGGTGCGCGTCGTCGGCTATCGCAAAAGCAAGGATGGCGAAACAGAAGGCGCGCAGGGTGTCGGCACCGGCGTCGTCGTTATCGACAAGGGAGTGATTCTGACCAACCTGCACGTGGTGCAGAGCGCGGACCACGTGAAACTTGTTTTCGCCGATGGCCTTGAATCAAGCGCATCGCTGGTCGTCGCACGGCCGGAACATGACCTTGCCGTTCTGCAAGCGCATACGATCCCGGATGACTTGCAGGCGGCGACGATGCGCTCCAGCGGCGATCTTGCTCCCGGCGACCATGTCTTTGCGGTCGGGTTTCCGTTCGGAATAGGGCCTTCGGTATCGGCTGGCATCGTGTCCGGCCTGAATCGCGATTACGCATCTCCCGAAGACAAGAAAGTACTAAGCAACCTGATTCAATTCGATGCGGCCGCCAACCCGGGCAATTCGGGCGGACCGCTGATCACCGTCGACGGCGAGGTGGTGGGGATCGTGACGGCAATTCTCAATCCGACCGACCAAGCTGTATTTATCGGCATCGGATTTGCCGTGCCGATCGAAAATGCAGCGACAGCAGCGGGCACGCCGCCGTTTTAAAAGGACATCATGGATTTGACAGACTTGAACAGCAAGACCGACATTCCGACGCTGATGGAACGGATTCTGTATGAAGTAAAGCGAGTGGTGGTCGGACAGGACCGCTTCCTGGAACGCGTGCTGGTGGCGATATTGTCGCAAGGGCATCTCCTGGTGGAGGGCGTGCCCGGCCTCGCCAAGACGCTGACCGTGAAAACGCTGGCACAGACAATTCGCGGGTCATTCAAACGGATTCAGTTCACGCCGGATCTGGTGCCGGCCGATCTGGTCGGGACCCGTATCTACAACCAGAAGACCGGCGATTTCAGCACTTCGCTTGGGCCGGTATTTACGCACCTGCTGCTGGCCGATGAAATCAATCGTGCGCCGGCCAAGGTGCAAAGCGCATTGCTGGAAGTGATGCAGGAACGCCAAGTCACCATTGCAGGCCAGACCCATCATGTGCCGGAACCTTTCCTGGTGATGGCGACCCAAAATCCGATCGAAACCGAAGGCACCTATCCCTTGCCGGAAGCGCAGGTTGACCGGTTCATGATGAAAGTGCTGGTCGATTATCCGACCGACCAGGAAGAATTCGTGATCGTCGAGCGGGTCACGGGGCCTGCGATCGCGATCAATGCGGTAGCAACCACCGAGCAGTTGCACATGCTGCAGGACGAATGCCGCCAGGTTTATGTGGACCCGGCGTTGATCCAATATGCGGTGCGGCTGGTGTCGGCTACACGCAGGCCGGCACAGCACGGGCTGCAGGAGATGGCGCGGTTTATCGAATTCGGCGCGAGCCCGCGCGCCACCATCAACCTGATTGAAGGCGCCCGCGCGTTGGCGTTTCTGCGCGGACGGCGTTACGTGTTGACCGAGGATGTCACCGACTTGGCGGCCGACGTACTGCGTCACCGCTTGGTGCTGACGTATGAAGCGCTGGCCGAAGCCATATCCGCGGATCTGGTGATAGGGCGGATCCTGGCCAAGGTGCCGGCGCCCGACAAGCCTTTGGAAACGCATGCAAAACCTGTCATCCACGCCTGAACATATCCTGCGGCGTCTGGAATGGACCGTGATTCGCCGTCTGGATGGATTGTTGCAAGGCGACTATAGAACATTGATGCGCGGTGCCGGCCTGGACTTGGCCGACCTGCGCGAATACCAGCACGGCGACGATGTGCGCCATATCGACTGGAATGTAACCGCCCGCCTGCAATCGCCTTATGTGCGTGAATACACCGAAGATCGCGAAGTCGCCGCGTGGTTCCTGCTCGACTTGAGCGCATCGGTCGATTTCGGATCGAGCGAGGTGCGCAAACGCGCGATTGCCGCCGATTTCGTGGCGTTGATTGCGCGTCTGATGACGCGGCACGGCAATCGGGTCGGGGCCATCCTGTACGGCACCGGCGTCGATGAAATGATTCCGGCGCGCGCCGGCAGGCGCCATGTACTGCATCTGATGCAAAGGATATTGACCCGGCCGGAAATTACTTCCGAAGGTGAAACACGCTTGCTCGACCTGTTGCTGGCCGGCGCGAATTTCCTGGGGCGCCGTTCAACGGTATTCATCGTGTCCGACTTCATCAGCATACCGGGCTGGGAACAAACGCTGGGCCAATTGGCGCGGCGTCATGAAGTAACCGCTGTGCGGCTATCCGATCCGCTGGAAAGCGACATGCCCGATCTCGGCATGCTGACCCTGGAAGACGCTGAAACCGGGGAGCAGATTTTGATCGATACGCACGATATGCAATTCCGTTCCCGCTTGAGCGAACTGGCCGCCGAACGCGAAGCTGCGCTCAGGCAATCCCTGGCCGCAGCCGGCGTCGATACGCTGGAGTTGTCGACCGACGATGATCTTCTTGAAGCAGTGCTGCGCTTTACCGACTTGCGCAAGCGCCGTGCGCGCAGCGCCGGCGGTAGTCTGGCGCCGCATCTGCATTCCGTTTCAATGGTGTCAGCATGAAGTTCCTATGGCCTGAAATGTTTTGGTTACTGGCGGCGTTGCCGGTCCTGGTAGGTTTTTACATTTTGCTGCTCAGGCGCAAGAAGAAAATGACGGTGCGTTACGCCAGCCTGGGCATGGTCAAGCAGGCATGGGGAAACCAGAAAACCTGGAAGCGGCATGTACCGCCGGCATTGTTCCTGCTGGCGATCGCGACCATGTTGCTGGCCGGTACGCGTCCCATGGCCGTGGTTACTTTGCCTTCGCAGCAACAGACCATCATTCTGGCGATGGATGTATCGGGCAGCATGCGCGCGACCGATGTGGAACCGAATCGCCTGGTCGCGGCGCAGAATGCCGCCAAAGCATTTATAAGCGACTTGCCGCGTACCGTACGCGTCGGGATCGTCACCTTCGCCGGTTCGGCTGCCTTGGTTCAGCCGCCGACGCTGGCGCGCGAAGATCTGGGGGCTGCCATCGATCGTTTTCAATTGCAGCGCGCGACCGCGATCGGAAGCGGCATCGTGTTGTCGTTGGCCACTATTTTCCCTGATGCAGAAATCGATATTGAATCCGTTACCGAGAAACGGTCGGATTCACGAACGGCACGAATCGGGCAATACAAGGAACAACCCGAGGAAAAAGAGTTTCAGCCGGTGCCGCCCGGCTCGAACACTTCGGCGGCAATTATCCTGTTGACCGATGGCCAGCAAACCAGCGGGGTGGATACGATGGAAGCCGCCCGCATGGCCGCTGAGCGCGGGGTGCGGGTATATACGGTAGGCATCGGCACGGTCGACGGCAAGAATATCGAATTTGAAGGCTGGTCGATGCGGGTGCGCCTGGATGAAGAAACGCTCAAGGATGTCGCAGGCATAACCCAGGGAGAATACTTCTATGCAGGAACCGCCGCGGAATTGAAAAAAGTATATCAATCGCTGACGTCGCGCGTGGTCATGGAGAAACGCGAAACCGAAATTTCTTCACTGCTGGCTTTGGCCGGCGCCATGCTTGCGGTGCTCGCCGCAGGCTTGTCCTCGTGGTGGTTCAACCGGATTCTTTAGGGATTTTCGCCTGGATGCATTGTGGCTCCGGAGGCATCGTGAACGGGAGCTTCAAACCCACCCGGCCGCGCGGATCGAGAGATTCCTGAAATGTCATTCCTGGTCCGCCGCCAAGAATTGGTAACGTATTCCGACATAACGGTGCTGTTTGATGGATCCCGGTGGAATAGCGCGTCTCTTGATGTCTCTTTGGTCAAGATTCGATAGCTACAGCGGAAACACTATTTGATCACCCGCAAACAAGGGTCGCGGTCGCTATTTTATTGTCTGTCAGACCATCAACTGATTTTCGTTCGGACGGCTTTTGCATATCCGGCGGATATTTTTGCGTTTAATTTTTGGATTGCGTCGCATTGCAATTCAAATTCAACTTATCGGCCCCAATGAATCAAATCTCACTCGACAATGTCAGAAGCACCTATCGGTTTTATGCGCCGCTTTATGATCGGGTGTTCGGTGCCGCCTTTGAACCGGGGCGGGTTGCGCTAGGGGAAGCAGTCTCCGCATTGCGGCCGCCTTCGATATTGGAGGTAGGTGTTGGCACGGGATTGATTTTGGGCCGCTATCCGGCAACGTCGCTCATTACCGGCATCGATATCTCCAGGGAAATGCTTGACATTGCACAGGAGCGCGCGGCAAAACTGAACGGTCACAACATCAGGCTGGTTGCGATGGATGCGGAAAAAATGGATTTTCCCGACGGCTGTTTCGACTGCGTGGCGATGCCTTATGTCCTGTCGGTAACGCCGGACCCGCAACGGCTGATCGCTGAAATCCGGCGCGTGTGCAAAAGAGACGGCACGATTTTGATTCTGAATCACTTCAGCGGCAGCCGACTCTGGTGGTTTCTGGAGCGCACCGTGCAGTCAATGGCCAACAAGATCGGCTTCCGTTCTGATTTTTGCTATAACGAACAAATCCTAAAGCACGACTGGGAAATCAAGTCGGTCAAAAAAGTGAATTTTCTTGGTCTGTCGAAGCTGGTCGAGATCCGGAACGTCTGAAGAACACCGAGGCGAATCCTGCTTCGATATAACCAACGGCAGCGTCACTCTGGCGCCGTTCGTTGGCTACTGACTGGGTTATCGACTTCAAAATCACGTTAACAATTCGTGGATGCTTGCCAGGACGAGAGCCGGCAAGCATCCACGAGGCGCGAGCCCCTTAATCAAGGAAATATCTCCATGGCATACTCAACCACCCCTACATCGCCCTGGCAATCAACTCCTTCATCAACTCATTCGCCCCGCCATAAATCTTCTGCACCCTTGCATCCGCATACATCTTCGCAATCGGATATTCCGCCATATACCCATACCCGCCGAACAATTGCAGACAACGATCGATGATCTCGCACTGCTTTTGCGTGCACCACCATTTGGCCATCGATGCAGTCGCATTGTCGAGTTCGCCGCGCACATGTTTGGCGATGCAGTCATCGATGAAGACGCGTGCGATGTGCGTCTCCGTCTTGCATTCCGCCAGCGTAAAGCGCGTGTTTTGCAGGTCGAATAACGGCTTGCCGAATGCGTGCCGCTGCTTCGTGTATTGCGCAGTCAATTCAACCGCTTTTTCCATGGCGCCGACCGCTGACACGCCAATGATCAGGCGTTCCTGCGGCAACTGCTGCATCAGCTGGACGAAACCCTGGCCTTCATGCCCACCCAGCAGGTTATCCACGGGAACGCGCACGTCATCGAAGAACAATTCCGCCGTATCCTGCCCATGCTGGCCGATTTTTTCCAGCAGGCGGCCGCGTTTGAAGCCGGCCAAATCGGCGGTCTCGACGATGATCAGCGAAATGCCTTTCGCACCTTGCGCCGGGTCCGTCTTGGCAACCAGCAGGATCAGGTCGCACAGGCCGCCGTTGGTAATGAAGGTTTTGGCGCCGTTGATCACATAGTGATCGCCGTCCCGCTGCGCGCGCGTCTTGACCGCCTGCAGGTCGGAGCCCGTGCCAGGCTCGGTCATTGCGATCGCGCAGACCAGTTCGCCGCTGGCCATCTTCGGCAGGTAATACAGCTTTTGCTGCTCGGTGCCGTACTTGGCGAAGTAATGCGCACAGATGCCGCTGTGCACCTGGAACCCGCAACTGACGTTATTGGCCGCGGCCTGTTCTTCGTACAGCACCGCTTCATGCCGGAAATCGCCGCCGGCGCCGCCGTATTCGCTCGGTATGCTTGCGCACAGCAGCCCGATGTCGCCGGCCCGGTTCCATATTGCGCGGTCGACATGCTGTTGCGCATCCCAGCGTTTTTCATTCGGCGTCACATGTTCCGCCAAAAACCGGCGCGCCGTATCGCGCAGCATTTCCAGTTCGTCATTGCTCCAGGGGTGCATTGATTTATCCTCCCAACAAGGTTATCGAACGATCTTTATGCGGTGCGCTGCTCCCGATCCTTTTTGTTCTGTGCTTCGATATGTTCGCGCGCTTCTTTCCATTGTTGTTCCGACCACTCGCGCAAGCCGTAAAAATTGCCCCCGGTCGCAAGATGTCCGCCGCCATCCATCATGATCGCCTGGCCGTTCAACCAGTCGCAGCCATCGGACATCAGGAAGGTCGCCAGATTCTGCAATTCTTCCATCTTTCCCGCACGTCCCATCGGATTGATCGCTGCTGCGCGTGCACCGGGTTCTTCTCCGGGACTAAGCCGCTTGCTCATGCCTTCAGTCGGGATTTCACCGGGGCCGATTGCATTCAGCCGCACGCCATACTGCGCCCATTCGGTCGCAAGCGACATTGTCATCGCATGAATCGCGGCTTTGCTCATTGACGACGGCACGACGAACGGCCCGCCGTTCAACACCCAGGTGACGATGATGGAAACCACGCTGCGATAACCGTCGGACGGTTGCCATTGTCCGTTGTTCGCCATCTCGACCCAACGCCGGCCAACCGCGTGCGTTACATAAAACGTACCGTGCATCACGATGTTGGCGATTGCATCGAATCCCCGCGGCGACAGCGCGGCGGTGGGTGAAATGAAATTGCCGGCGGCATTGTTGACCAGCCCGGTCAGCGGGCCTTCGGCGAATATCTGTTCCACCATGTCGTCGACCGCTGCCGCATCGCGGATATCGAGGCCGAAGGTCTTGACGCTGCCGCCGTGCTGCGCCATCAGTTCCGCGGCGGTTGCATCGCATACCGGTTTGCGCCGGCCGCAAATGTAAATGTCGGCGCCGAGCGAGAGATATTTTTCCGCCATCGCGCGGCCGAGGCCGGTACCGCCGCCGGTGACCAGAATCCGTTTTCCCTGCATGAGTTTTGGCTGAAACATGGACGTCTCCTATTGGTTAATGAATCAGCGCGATGAAGTAATTTTCATCGCGCGCTGTTCTCATCCTCGCCCGCATGCAGGAGAGGGCCGGGGTGGAGCGTGAAATTGAAAGGCCGCTCCGCAGTCACCCGGAGAACCGATCGATTACTTCACTTCATACTTTGCATCAGCAAACGAATGCAATGCAGGCAAATCGTCAAACTTTGGCGCACGTCCCTGCTGTTTCGCCATGAATGCTTCTTTCAGGTTACTGCTTTGCCAGATGCCCGATTGCAACCAGCCCATTTGCTGTAACGAATCCTGCGTCGAATGATCGCGCGCATAATGAATTGCCTGCTTGGTGCCCCAGATTGCAACCGGCGGTTTGTCGGCAATTTCACGCGCCATTTGGAGCGCGGCCTCGACCATCTCTTCCTGCGATTCAAATACCTCGTTGACCAGCCCGACAACGAATGCCCGCTGCGCCGGCAAGCGCCGTCCGGTGTAGGCCATTTCATGCACGACGCCTTCCGGAATCAGCTTCGGCAGGCGTTGCAGCGTTCCAAGATCCGCAGTCATGCCGATGTTGATTTCCTGAATGCAGAAAAACGCATCGGCGCTCGCGAGCCGGATATCGCACGCGCAAATCATGTCGACACCGCCGCCGATGCAACCGCCCTGGATCGCGGCGATCACCGGCATGCGCAATTGCTCGATCAAGGTAAATGCATGCTGCATGTCGGTTAACTGCGGAACGATGTTGGCGCGGCCGCCGGCACTGCCGTCATTGAGCGCGATACCGGAATCGGCGCCGCCGAATACATCCAGCGCCATGCCGGCGGTGAAGTGCTTGCCGGTCGACGAAATGACCAGCGCCCGCGCCGGCGCATCGCGCTGCAGCATTTGCAGAATCTCGGTCAGCTCGCGCCATAACACCGGCTGCATCGTGTTCAATGCGTGCGGACGATTGAGCACCAGGTGCGCAACCTGGTCCTGGATGGTCAAGGTAAAACATTGGTAGCTCATGGCATCTCCTTAGCGAAGGTTGGTTATATTCATATTAAGCGATCAGACCGGTTTTTCTTCTAGAGCGTGTAATCTAGCACGACCGTTCTTTTTTTATTCTATAATCAAACGCTTCGATTTCCGGCCTGTACCATCGACGGGCCATTCTTTTTTTTCTTATACCGTGAGGTCGCCATGGCATTGCCTGCTGCGCTGCAAAATCTGAGTCTTCCCGTCATCGGTTCGCCGATGTTCATCGCCAGCGGTCCGGCCCTGGTCACCGCGCAATGCAAAGCCGGCATCGTCGGCTCTTTCCCGGCGCTGAATGCGCGGCCGGCTGAAATGCTCAATACCTGGCTGACCGACATTCAAGCCGATCTGGCGGCATTCAAGCAAGCCAATCCCGATGCCAAGGTCGGACCGATCGCGGTGAACCAGATCGTGCATCAATCCAACGATCGCCTGGCGCAGGATGTAGCGGTGTGCGTCGAACACAAGATCCCCATCATCATCTCGTCGCTGCGTGCGCCGCCGAAGGAAATGATGGATGCAATCCATGGTTACGGCGGCATCGTGCTGCACGACGTCATTTCGATCCGTCATGCAAAGAAGGCGCTGGAAGCCGGTGTCGACGGCTTGATCCTGGTGGCTGCCGGTGCGGGCGGCCATGCCGGCACGCTGTCGCCTTTCGCGCTGGTGGGCGAAGTGCGGAAGTTTTTCAAAGGCCCGATTGCCTTGTCCGGCTCGATCGCGACCGGCGACGCGGTGCTCGCGGCACAGGCAATGGGCGCCGATTTCGCGTATATCGGCTCGCGCTGGCTGGCGACCAAGGAATCGAATATCGATGAGTCCTATCGGCAAGCAATCATCGAGTCGTCCGCAGCCGACATTGTCTATACCAATCTGTTTAGCGGCGTGCACGGCAACTACTTGAAAAAATCCATCACGATTGCCGGGCTCGATCCGGAAAATTTGCCGCAGGCCGACAAGTCGGTAATGAATTTCGGCGGTGGCGCTGGCAGCAAGGCCAAGGCATGGCGCGATATCTGGGGCGCAGGCCAGGGCGTCGGCTTGATGCATGACGTACCGACCGTCGCCGAAATGATGCAGCGTCTGACAGAGGAATATGAAATGGCCAGAAAGCGGCTTTCTCTCTAAGAACTTTCAATCGGATTGTCATTTCGCAAGCTTGGTGTTATTCATCGGAAAATCGATGAGACGTCGGGGAATCTCTGCGGATTTCCCGACTCAAATATAAAAGCGGGATTGCCAAAGCATGGCAATTGCCGACAAGCCATCTTCGAACCCGAGGAATTACAGCCATGAAAACCGACGGGAAACCATTCCAGGTAAGGACCGACAAACCGGTCAAGAACGATGCAGTTCCCCGGATGCCGCATGAACACGACGAATCGCAAGACAGTCAAGAGAGCGAGGAGCGGCATGTGATCAAGCAGGCTTATGCGGATATCATGAGCGGCCAGGTCGATACCGACATGAGGGAGCAGCGCGGCGTTGAAGAAACGGTCAAGGATCAGTTGAAAACAAAAACGCCCGGGCAGTCGGTGATTGTTCCCAAGACGAAAACAGGAAAGACTTGAAGAACGGCCGCAGAGGTTCGGCCGTTCTTCATATCGCCGCATAAAGCGATTCAAATACCTGTGCCTGCTGCAATGTCATTCCGGCAATTCCCTATAGAATGACAGCTATGCCGGTATAGGATCACTATCATTCACGCTCCGATCATCCCCGAAAACGAAATCGAATTTACCGCAATTCGCGCCCAGGGCGCCGGCGGTCAAAACGTCAACAAGGTGTCCAGCGCAATTCACTTGCGCTTCGACATCGATGCCTCATCGTTACCCGCGCATTTGAAGGAACGATTGCTGAGACTGAACGACCAGCGCATTACCAAAGAGGGCGTGGTGATCATCAAGGCGCAGGCGCACCGCAGCCAGGAAAAAAACAAGCAGGAAGCATTGCAGCGTCTGCAGGAAATGGTGGAAAGCATCGCTGTCCTGCCGCTCGTGCGCCGCGCCACGAAGCCGACTCGCAGCTCGCAGAAAAAGCGTATTGAAGAGAAAGTCAGCCGCGGCCGGATCAAGTCGATGCGCGGAAAAATCCTCGACTGAGTTTGCGGCTGGGGTCGGATACAAGCCGCGATTTCATGCTTCTCGGTAGAATGATCCCCAGCATCCCTTTTCCGCGCGACGCGCAGCAGCCGATGATGACCCCGGAACATTTGCAGCTATTGGTTACCCGTGAAATGCCCTATGGGAAGTACAAGGGCCGCTTGATCGCCGATTTGCCGGGCCATTATCTTGGCTGGTTTGCGCGCGAAGGTTTTCCGCCTGGCGAGATAGGCAAGCTGATAGCGCTGATGTACGAACTGGACCACAATGCACTGCGGCATCTGCTTGACCCTTTGCGTCACCGCTCGTAGCGACTCAGCTGTTCAACGCTTCTTTCGCAGCTTCTTCGGGGGTTAAGCCGTCATAGAACAGGTCGGTGAACCACTCGACCTGTTCCTCGATATGCTCTTGCGCCTGGGCCAGCGTTGCACCGCCTGCGACCAGGAAACCTTCGACCTCGATGCACCACTGAATCAACGCCATGGTTTCAGGATCCAGTTTTTCTTTCTTTGCCATCGTCTTCACCTTTTAGTCAATTACCGGCAGAGTAACCGCATTTGCCTGACGTCAAGGCAAATGGAGCGACAGCATGCGATCCGCTGACAATAAATACGAATCTGCGGTCAGCATTATCATGCCACTGTCGTCCGGTGTTTGCCAAGCTTGCAACGAGAACGAAAAATAATCGATGCGAACACAGATACAAGATTACAGATGCATTGTGTGCGATGCTTGAGACTATTCAAGGAATGGCTGACAAGGAGCACCAGTGACTGTTGTACGAATCGCCAAAAAAGTTTGCAAAACATTATTGATTTTGACAATCGGATTTTCAGTGTCCGGCTGTATCGCCATGTCTGTCGCAAGCGGAGTGATCGGCGCCGGGGTTGCAGTTGCAACGACCGCGGTCGACGTCGGGGTATCGGTAGGGAGCACCGCGGTAAGCGCGACAACCACAGTGGTCAAGGCAGCAATTCCGGGGGATTGAAAGTACGCTAGTGGGTCACTTGGCAATGAAATTTGCATTGAGATGGAAAAAGTAGGGGTGGATAAGCGTAGCGCCTCTCGCCGTATTCCCTTCGAAAACACAAGACGGTT
>Ga0209343_10000893_pt1 | contig 41399 bp, 39 predicted proteins | sample RifCSPlowO2_02_FD_184026 | JGI IMG/M metagenome (GOLD analysis project Ga0209343, IMG submission 184026) | Groundwater microbial communities from Rifle, Colorado - Rifle CSP2_plank lowO2_0.2 (SPAdes) (version 2) | ecosystem: Environmental > Aquatic > Deep subsurface > Groundwater | place...
GTCATCATGATAATGTCCTTTCCTGCCATCTCTATCCTCCTTTTTATTCTAACAAGGAGGGTAGTGTAGCATCTCTAAATTAGGACATTTCTATTTTGGCTAAATAGGACATTATCATTTTGGCGTTACATTAACTCTTCTGTCCCCCAAAAATCAAACGCTATTTTTGGGTCTGTCTCTGAGATTGACAAGTGATGGTGGGTGTTGTAAGTTTAGGGTGTTATACAGAGCGTCATAACTTCGCATACCTGTCCGCCTTGGTCTGCTTTGTTCTGACGCTCTGTATACTGTTCTATATGTCGTTGTGTATAGCATTATCTTACGGACTACAATTTATGTCCAAAACCATACCTAAAATCCTCATCTTTGATGCCATGTGGAATAAAACCCTTGCTGCAGTGCGGTCCCTGGGCAAAAGGGGATTTCATCTAATAGTCGGAGAAAAGACCCGGTTTGCTACCGCCCTTTTTTCAAGGTATTGCAGCCGAAGGGTTGTATATCCATCCCCTTTATCCACCCCTGATAAGTTTCTGGATTGGCTCTTACAGGAAGTTAAGGCAAATAACTATGATATGCTCCTTCCGACAGAGCTTGAGACACAACGGCTTATCTTGAAAAACAGGAAAGAGTTTGAAAAACACACAAGGATTCCATTTGCAGACCATGAACTCATATCCAATGTTCAGAATAAGGCATGGCTTATGAGATATGCCGAGGCACATGGTTATCCATGTCCAAAGACCTATTTTGTTAAAGATGTAGATTTTTTTAGCTATGATTTGTTGGAATATCCCGTTGTTATAAAACCGACGGAGAGCTCAGGCTCGCGAGGGCTTGCCTATGTTGACAGGCCCTTAGATTTTTTTAAAACCCTCAAAATAGTCGATAAAAAATACCCGTATCCGCTTATTCAAGAATATATACCAAACGGCGGGGCCTATGGAGTTGGCGCTCTTTTCAATTCCAATTCAGAGCCGAGGGCTGCTTTTGTCTATAAACGTTTAAGGGAATACCCTGTAACAGGCGGGCCAAGCACACTGAGGGAGAGCGTTAGAAATGATGAGATAAAAGAGATTGCGCTTAGCCTTCTCAAATCTCTGAAGTGGGTAGGAGTTGCCATGGTTGAGTTCAGGGTTGATCCCAGAGACAACAAGCCTAAACTTATGGAGATAAATCCGAGGTTCTGGGGATCTCTCCAGCTTGCAATATTATCAGGTGTAGATTTTCCGTATCTTCTTTATAGAATGGCAATGGATGGCGATGTAGAGCCTGTATGGGATTATAAGGTGGGTGTGCGCTGCAGATGGCTGATCCCCGGCGATATGCTGCACTTTCTCTCCAATCTTAAAAGACTGCAAATAACCTCAGATTTCTTTACAATGGCTAATGGCGATGATATTATATCCGCCTCTGACCCCATGCCTATAGTCGGGCGGGTTTCATCTCTTTTAACATTTCTGTTTGACAGAGACATGAGGCGGCTGATTTTTAGGTAGGGTAGAGGTCTATCGTATGAATATACTGCTCGCAAATCCCAGGAGTTCAAGCGCTTTTCAGGCCTTTGGTTTTGTGTTTCCTTCGCTCGGGCTTCTCTATGTAGCTGCCTCTGCAGAAAAAGAGGGCTACAGGATAAAGGTAGAGGATTTTAACATTTCTAAAAATAACCCGGCATCATTGGATGTCAGCGGATTTGATATTGTTGGCATCACATCTGATACAAGACGATTTCCGAGTGCAGTAGAAATAGCTCAGAGGGCAAAGGAAAAAGGTCGTTGTGTTGTGATGGGCGGCGTGCATCCGCCGTTTGTCGATGAAGAGATTTTAAAGGCTGGATATGCAGATTTTGTTGTAAAAGGAGAGGGTGAGATAACATTTCCTGCGCTCCTCAATGCTATAAAACTTAACAAAGACTTACAGCAAATTGATGGTATAAGCTTTCTTAAAGACGGAAAGATAATAAGAACAAAACCACGCGCATTGATAGAAAATTTAGACAGCCTCCCTTCACCTGCCAGACACCTTATAGATATTGAGGCATACAAGAGGGCGGGGTTTAGGTATGGCGGCAAGAGGCCGATTGCTGTTATATCCACAAGCAGAGGCTGCCCGTATACTTGCAGTTTTTGCCTCACTCCGGCAATATATGGAAGGGGTTGGAGGGCGAGAAGCGCCCATTCAATAATTGCGGAGATAGAAGAGCTTTACCATAAGTATAATTATCGCGCAATTGCATTCTGTGACGATAATTTTACGGTTTCACCAAAACGGGTGATAGAGGTCTCCAATCTTATTATGGAGAAGGGCCTTGATATATGGTGGTGGTGCCTGTCAAGCCCGAATATACTTTTGAAGAATGAGGATATGCTTAGCATAATGGCAAAGTCAGGGGCAAAGACTATTTACATAGGTGTGGAGAGCGCGAGCCCAGCTACCCTGAAAGAGTTCAATAAAAGCATGGAGGAAGATACTGCATATAAAGCTGTAAACCTTCTTAAAAAGAACGGCATACAGATATTTGCAAGCTACATCATTGGCGGACTGAATGATGACATAAAGGCAATACTCAGGACAATAAAACTGGCAAAACGATTAGACACAGAGGTAGCGCAGTTTAGCATACTGACACCGTATCCAGGCACAGGGCTTTATGAACAAATCAAACATATATTGCGGCACAAGGATTGGGGGAAATATGACGGGGTGCATCTCGTATTCAGGCATAAAAATATTTCTTATGTTTTTATGCAACTGCTCCTGATCTTGGCATACCTTAGTTTTTATGTGAGAGGGGTACGTGCTGTGAAGGGTTTTTTAAGTGTTTTTATAAAAAATACACCGATATTTAAAACAAGGCTTAAGAGGTGGCAAGTTGGGGTAGGAAAAGACTTTCCTGCATCTCAATAGCTACAGTTCCGGGGAGAGGGGAAAAGGAAATGGGTTATCACAGGAGGCTTTATGAAAAAACTCTTTAAGGTGTTTTTGACGGTTATTTTATCGGCGTTAATTTCACATACAGCAATGGCAGATTTTAAAAAGACCAAGATTGCTGTCCTGGATTTTCAGACGCAGGGCGAAAAGTTTGAGACAGATGACATGGGAAAGATAGTTGCAGAGTGGCTGATTACAGACCTTGTCAAGGAAGGTCGTTTTGATGTTATTGAAAGAAGGCTTTTGGAAAAGATACTTCAGGAACAGAAGCTTGGTGTATCCGGGGTAATAGATTCTGAAAGTATTGCAAAGCTGGGAAAGGTGCTTGGCGCAAAGATAGTGGTTACCGGTTCTGTCATGAAGCTTCGCCAGTTTATTGAAGTCAATGCCCGGCTTATCAATGTTGAGAATGCCTCTATCATCGCTGCAGAAAAGGTTAAAAGCGAAAGCGCCATGAAATTGGAAAGACTTGTTACAGAGATGGCTGAGAAGATTATAAGCGACTTTCCTCTGGAAGGTTATGTAGTAGAGCGGGCAGAAAATAATGCAGTCACCATAGACCTTGGCAGGCTTGCAGGTGCGAGGGGCGGGAAGAGGTTTATTGTTTTTAAGGAAGGCAAGGCAATAAAACATCCAAAGACAGGAGAGATACTTGATATAGAAAGAATAGAGGTTGGCGAAATAGAAATCAGAAGCGTAAAGGAGAAAACAGCAACTGGTGTTATCTTGCGGGAGGCCGCTGGCCAGAAGATTGAATATGGGAATATGGTCAGAAGCCTGACAGAGGCAACGACTATTTCCGAGCCGTATTGGCCGGAAGAAAAAACAGGAACGCCGGCCGCACCAGCAACATCTCCTCAATCAGCAGGGCAATTTAATACCGGTGAAGAATATTATCTATTTACAACTATTCATACTGCAAAAAATCTATCTACATGGGAAAATCGCACAGACATTCCTGCAATACATGCCGGCGAAAAGGTTGTATTAACCAAGCTGGACAGGCATTATGCGAAGTTTACATGGCAGGGCCGTGAATACACCTTTATATACCATCTTGCCAAAACCCCCAATGCAATAATGCTCTCTAAATTTTTAACAAGAGACGACCCAAATCCGGCAATATCAGGGATTCCAGATGACATAAAAACTGCCGTTGCTCAGGGCGAGGCAAAGGTAGGTATGACAAAGTGGCAGCTCCTGTATTCTAAGGGCGTGCCGATTGTTGCCGGCAATAGAAAAACCTTTGACATGAATTTAGAAGAGATATTAATTGCAAATTCATGGGTTTACCTGCAAGGCCGCATGGACAAGCTCTATATAAATTTTTCCGGCGACAAGGTGACTGAAGTCAGGGATTAGACAAATGCTGAACGCTCTGACAGTAGACTTAGAAGACTGGTATCACATCTGCGGCACAGAAGATAATGCCACCCCTTCCAAATGGAATGAGTACGAAAGCCGCGTGACCCGCAATACAGAAAAAGTACTTTCACTTCTACAACAGTATAATACAAAGGCGACCTTTTTTGTCCTTGGTTATATTGCTGAGAAGGAACCAGACCTTATCAGAACTATCCATAGACAAGGGCACGAGATAGCAATACATGGATATTATCATAAGAGGTTGTTTGAGTTATCTAAAGAAGATTTTGAAGAGGATGTAAAAAAATCAATTGATGTTGTTGAGGCCATAACAGGAGAAAGGGTTTTGGGTTACAGGGCGCCTGAGTGGTCAATAAGAAGCAATACATCCTGGGCATTGGATATTCTGAAAAAACTGGGCATGCAATATGATTCCAGCATGGTTCCGCTTACAAGGATGGGCGAACGACACTTTGCACAATATCCCCACACAATAAAAACCAATCATGGAAATATTTGGGAATTCCCGTTAACGACTATGCGGTGTCTTTGGGAAAACCTGCCCTTTACCGGCGGCCTGCCTTTAAGGATTGCGCCTTACTGGTATACAGTTTCAAAACTCAAATGGATGAATCAGAGGTATGGCCAGCCGGGGCTTGTTTATGTGCATCCGTGGGAATTTGATGATGAACATCCTGAAATAGAATTGCCTATCAGCAGACGATTTATGCATTATTTCAGAGCGTCTACAACAAGGCCGAAATTAGAAGGTCTGTTAAGGCATCTGAAATTTGGGCCTGTTAAAGAGGTTATAGGGTTGTAGAGTTATTGCGTTATAACTTATAACGTTGTAGGGTTATAGCGCTATAAACGCATATGATCGACAAATATTTTATAAAATCTTTTATATCTACCTGCATTTTTGTTGGGGCCTTGTTAGGCATCATCATGGGTCTTTGTTTTTATTCAGTCTGGCTTGCATGGTTTTTTTTAGCAATGGTAGTATTATTTTTTGTTTGGTTTTATAGGCTTGACTATAAGCTATTCCAAGGCCGCCCGATAGATGCGTCAAAAAAACCATTATGTGTAGAAAAGGTGGGGTTTGAAAGGCAGTGAAACATCGTGTTGTTGTTACGGGGATGGGCATAATAACCGCACTTGGTGTTGGCAAAAAAGAAAATATTTCAGGCATCCTTGAAGGACAAAATGCAATCAAAAAAATCGCCTCATTTGATGTAAGCGGTTACCGGGGGAAAACGGGCGGAGAGATAAGCGGTTTTAATTTTTCCAAGAAACTCAAACAATTGAAACCTTCAAGGCTTGACAGGGCTACAAAGCTTTTGCTGACCTCAATTGATGAAGCTGTTGCTGAAGCAGGTCTTTTAAACCGTCTGCCTTCAAACACTCCTGTTATATTAGGCACTACCCTTGGCGGTATGCTGTCTGGCGAGGCCTATCACAGAAACATAGTTTCCGGCAAGAAGGCAAAGCCGTCGCTTCTCCTCGATTATCTTGCCCATTATCAGGCCATTCATATTGCTGAAGAATATGGCCTTGATAGTGCAGCATTCACCATATCCAATGCCTGTGCCTCCGGAACAAATGCAATAGGCCTTGCCTATAATGAGATACGTGCAGGCAATGCTGAAATAGCGCTTGCCGGCGGATATGACACTATGTGTGAATTTACCTTTGCAGGTTTCAATTCGCTTCAGGCTGTTACGCAGACGCTCTGCAGGCCGTTTGATAAAAACCGCGACGGCCTTGTGCTTGGGGAGGGTGTGGGTATTATCGTGCTGGAAGAGATGTCCTGTGCTGTTTCAAGGAATGCCAATATCATTGCTGAGATTATCGGATATGGAGAGTCAAGCGACGCATTTCATATAACAAGGCCTGAGCCGAGCGGAGACGGGGCTGGCCTTGCAATTTCTCGCGCCTTGACTTGCGCTGGTGTTGGCGCAAGCGATATTGACTATATCAATGCACATGGTACAGGAACGCCGTATAACGATGCGATGGAGGCAAAGGCAATTCAAAAGATTTTTGGTAATGCATCTCAGAATATACCCGTAAGCTCTATAAAGTCTATGATTGGTCATCTCCTTGGCGGCGCAGGCGCTGTAGAGGCGGTTATAACTGTTATGGCGATGAACAAAGGCGTATTGCCGCCTAATATAAATTACCAAACCCCTGACCCTGACTGCCCTCTGAATATCGTTGATAAATCAGAACAGCCTGCATCAATAAAGAGGGCTGTTTCAAACTCATTTGGTTTTGGCGGCGCAAATGCCGCAATAATTTTTCAAGGCGCCGCTTAATGTCAGAGGAATTTGTAATAACCGGTATAGGTGTTGTAAGCCCTGCAGGTATCGGGAAAGAGGCATTTTGGGACAGTCTCATAAACTGCAAGGCAGGGATAAAAGATATAAGATGCTTTGATACGAAAAACAAGAAAAGCCGTCTTGGCGGAGAGATAAGAGATTTTGATTTAGATGCTGTCTTGCCTGATAAACGGTTTAGAAGGGCTGCCAATGTATCAAAATACTGCCTTGCATCCGCAAAATTTGCAATAGATGATGCAGGGCTTGATTCAACCAAGTGGGACGGCACAAAGGTCGGGCTTGTTGTAGGTGTTACGCACAGCGCCATAAATTACAGCAGGGAATTTCATGCTGCACTGGTAAAAGAAGGGCCGTTATCTGCAAGCCCCATGATATTCTCTGATTCGGTTTTAAATGCCCCTGCAGGCAACACCTCAATTGCTTTTAATGTAAAGGGCGCAACGCATACAATTGTCGGCGGTGTGCCTGCTGGTTTGCATGCCATCAGTTATGCAATAAAAATTATGAAAATGAGCAATCTTGATATGTGCCTCGTAGGAGGAGCAGAAGAGCTTGACAGCCTTGTGTTTGATACTTATTCAAGATTTGGGTTGCTTTCGCCTGGGGACAGATTTCAAATCTATCCCCAGGGAGAGCAGGGGGAAGGTATGAAACCGTTTGCTATTGATAGAAATGGCTTTGTAATCGGCGAGGGCGCATGTGTGCTTATGCTTGAAAAGAAAAAGGCGGCGATTGAACGCAAGGCAACGATTTATGCAGCAATCAGCTCTATTCACACAGCAATGAGTTTAACTACAGAAAATTGTTCTGGAATCTGTAACGATATCCCTGATGCGGCGGGTATATACCTGTCTACAGGGGCAAATGGCACTGCCAATGACAGCACAGAAGCAAAAATACTAAAAAAGGAAATTGCAAAGAACGGAAAACCTTATATAGGGAATATAAAGCCGATTGTAGGCGAATGTTTTGCGGCTTCCGGTATAATGCAGGCTGCGTCAGCAGCGATAGTTCTCTGCAAAGGTGTTATCCCACCCTCAACCATCAGGCACAATTTGATACCAGAGATACAGTGGGTGAGGTTTAATCGTTTTGAAGAAAAGGTAAAGATTAAAACAGCGATAGTAAGTTCAATAGGTCTGGAAGGGGAAGGCTCCTTTCTAACCTTGAAAAGGCAAACATAATGTGTAACTGTAAAATAGCGATTAAAAACCTCGCTATTTTACAAAGCGGCAAGAATGGCTACAGTTTTTAAAAATACACGATTAGACATTGATTTGTTAAGGCAGTTCCTTGTCCAAAAGACCTTTACTGCCAAATTGCTTGAGTTTGCAAGGAATGAGGGAATATTTTCAATTATGAGGGAATTGGATAGATTTACCGGTAAGGAATTTTGCGATGCAACCGCGAAAATGTCTGGCTACAAGATTGACGATGCTGCAAGAAAAAGGATGCTCTTTACCCTGCTTGATTTTTTTGAGGAATGCGGCTATGTTTTGCAAGAGGAACCAAACATATATAGATATAGCATGGCTGTAAAGCCTGCGCCTAAACTTTCCTATCATGAGACAGAGATCGTAAAAAGGGCTTTTGGCGATCAATCGGCATTTTTTGGCAAATGCATTGATTATGCCGGTGTTTTCTTAAGAGGCGGCAACCATCTCTATGCATTTGAATCCGGCATGGAGGAGATATGGGATAAATTGCTTGGCAACTTTGAATTCAGCATTGTAAGGGATATTCTCCTGAAGACAATGGCGATAAACGGAAGCGCTCATGGTAAAATTCTCGATCTTTGCTATGGAACCGGGCATGGGCTTGAGGCCATATGCAGACATTTCCCGGACGCTGAAATAACAGCAATAGACTTTACAGATGTGATGAAGCCACTGGCCATGTTAAGGGTTGACAATACTCTTGCAGAGGTGCAATGGGTTGATGCAAACACATGGTGCGGCTTTGGGGATAAGTTGCCGTTTGAAGACACGGCATTTGATAAGGTGTTCTTTTCATGCGGCGACCCTTACATACCGGACCATTTGCGGAAAGATGTATACAAAGACATCTTCAGAATTCTAAAACCCGGCGGTGTTCTGGGCATGGTGGCGTGGGGTTATCCTGACAAAGCTAAAAGGCACATCCGGAATGAGTGGCGAAGAAAAGGTATTTACATACATGACTTTGCTGAAGGTGTGTGCAAAGGTTGGTACGGCTTCCGTGATATTGACAGTACAATCAATATGGCGAGAGAGATAGGCTTTGTGGAAGACAATGCTTTTAGCAGCAATTTTTATATGCTTGACACGGCATTGTGGATGTTTAAAAAGCCATGAAGAGGCAGGTTGTTGTAACAGGCATAGGCGTTATATCTCCGCTTGAATCAGGAAAGGGGCTTGAAACATTCTGGAAAGAATTGTTGAAAGGAAAAGATGCGATAAAAAAGGTAAAATCCTTTGATACAGGAAAATATGATTGTCAAATTGCAGGTGAAATAGAAGGGTTTAAAGGCTCTAACGTTGACAGATGGTTTCGCTTCCTTGATGCTGCATTTGGCAGCGCAGTAGAAGATGCAGGGTTGGATACAAGTGCCGGCGGCTTTGGATTATGCATCGGGACAGTGTTGGGCGGCATACTCGCAGGCGAGGAGGCATGGAAGAGCGGCAGACAAGCGCTCCATGAAAATTATCACTTATACTCAGGAACACAGTTTCTGGCCGAGAAATACATGATGAAAGGCCCTACGGCAACTATATCGACAGCCTGTGCATCCGGCACAGATGCAATCGGCATTGCCTACAGGGATATCCTCTGGGGCAAAGCGGATGCGATGATTGCCGGCGGTGCGGACACATTATGTGAATTTGCATTTGCAGGCTTCAATAGTTTAAAAGCCCTTACAAAAAGTAAGGTGCGGCCTTTTGACAAAAACAGGGATGGCCTTGCCCTTGCTGAAGGCGCTGCATTTTTAGTTTTGGAAGAACTTAACACCGCTAAAAAGCGGGGCGCAAAGATTTATGGCAAAATCAGCGGCTATGCCTCAAGGGCAGATGCCAATCATCTTACAGGGCCTGATAAGGAAGGCAAGGGGCTTGCATCGGCCATGATAGCGGCATTAAAAGAGGCAAATATATCAAAGCCTGCCCCCGAATGCTTCTATCGGGGAGTAGATTATATCAATGCCCACGGTACAGGAACGGCATACAACGATACGATGGAGACAAAGGCAATAAAACTGGTATTTGAAAAATCCGCATACAATATCCCGGTCAGCTCCATAAAATCCATGATAGGCCACAGCTTTGGCGCAGGCGGCGCAATAGAGGCAGCCGCTTGTCTTTTATCCATAAGAGATGGGATAATACCGCCCACCATAAATTATCAGACAAAAGACCTGGGGTGCGATCTTGATTATGTGCCTAATACAGCGAGAAAGACTGAAATAAAAACTGCCCTGTCTCTGTCAGCCGGCTTCGGCGGCCAGAACTCTGCTATACTTTTTGAAATAATTGATTAGCCCTCAATTATTATATGTATCGGCGCCATGTTGAATAAGGGAGGTGATGCAAATAGAATAAATAATGCCGTTGCATTTTGGGATCATGCAAAAGAACATAATAACAAATCGTATTTTAAAAGGAGGCGGAACCATGAAACAATATCAAAGAGAGTTTATAGGCATAGCAACTGCTTTCCTATTCACGATTTTGTTTTTAAGCGGATGTGAGAGCCCAAAACTTAAAACAACCACTGTAAAAGTCATTGATGGCTTTTCTTCTCCTGAAAGCGTTATTGCAGGCCCCTCCAAAGGATATATCTTTATTTCCAATATGGGTGTAAAACTTGAGCCAAGCAAAAAGGATAAGGATGGATTTATTTCCAGGCTTTCTGCAGACGGTAAAATTTTGGAGAAAAAATATTTCCCCAAAACAGGCGTCTTACACGCACCCAAAGGAATGGCCATTATTGGCAAAACCCTTTTTGTAACTGACATTGATCGTGTGGTCGGCTTTGACCTAAGCACACGCAAGCAAAATTTCATGCTTGACTTTTCAAAGGAGAAGACTGTTTTTTTAAACGACCTGTCAGTTTTTGACGACCACACCTTATTTGTTTCAGCGACCGATATAGGCAAGATATATAAAATATCTATAAACAAGAAACCGAGCTTTAAACTTCTTATGGATAACATTACCGGCGCAAACGGGCTTTATTTTGACAGCAAGCAGCAAAAGCTGTTTGTTGTGAGTTTTGGCGAAGGCTCTAAAGCAAATGGATCTCTTGGCGCCATTTCATTTCAGGATAATAAACCCACCTATCAAAAATTGACTGAGCAAATTGGCGCATTAGACGGCATTGCGCTTTTGCCGGATTCAAAGATTTTATTTTCCGACTGGGTGGCCTTTGATAAACCAGGGGTCATGCGTGTTTATAATTTAAATACGAAAAAATTGACTATTATGAATTTACCCGAAAAGGTGCATGGCCCTGCAGACTTTTTCTATGATGGAAAAAATAACCAGCTCTGGCTGCCTAAAATGCTGGAAGGGAAAGTCCTGCTTGTAAAGATTGGATAAAAACAAAAAACAGGAGCACAGTCGCTCATTAAAAACGGCTGAGCAATGAATCAACTGTTCAGCCCGTTTCTTTATGGAAAAAATGATATATATAACAGGTGTAGGTCTGTGCAAAGAAGCCCTTGCATCCATAGAAACTATAAGGTCCGTTAAGACTGTTATAAAGGCAGAAGAGCTGGCGCTTGCCGCAGCTTCTATGGCATTAAGGCAGGCAGGGCTTGATAATTTGGAAAATTGTGCAGTTGTATTCGGTATAGATAATGCCATAGATGGATGCAAGGCAGAATTTTTCAAAGGTCTTTTGCAAGACGGCCCTATGGGCGCAAGCCCTCTACTTTTTCCGTACACCAGCTCAAATGCGATAACAGCCCAGGTGACCATCGCCTTTGGCATAAAAGGGGAGGATATTACCATAACCGGCGGCGCATTATCATTTTTAAAGGCAATCTGCTATGGCCTTGAACTCCTGAACAGGGGGGTGATACAATCAGCTATCATCGGAGGAGTTTCTGAGAATGAGGCAATGGTGCTCGGTATTGAAACCCTTTACAGGGAAAGGCAAAAAAAGCTTTTTGGAAAAATCATAAATTATGAAGACCCTCTAAAAGATGTTGCATCACAAGATAAAAGAACCATAGAATCAATTGAAGATTCTTTTCGCCTGATGAATAATGCAATTAAGAGCAAAGGTAGTATAAAGGCATTTGACAAACAGGGGCAGGGAATCGGCCTAACTATCGGTTTATGAATTTCATTTCTGATATAGACAAAAAGGATATAAGCGACATATCCAAAATCCAATCCGAGCTTCTCAGAGAGACCGTTGCTTACCTTTGCAAAAACTCCCCATTTTATAGAGAAAAAATTAAGGCCCCGCCTGATATTAAAAGCATAGAAGATATAAAGAAACTACCCATTACCGCCAAAGAAGAGCTGCAAAAAGACAACTGGGCTTTTCTCTGTGTTGAAAAAGATAGGCTTGCAGAGATTGTTGCTACCACAGGGATAACCGGCAGTCATGTATTTATCGGGCTTACTAAAAAGGATTTGGACAGGCTTGCAGAAAATGAAAAGCGGTGCTTTTCCTATGCAGACGTTACTCCGCAGGATTTATTCTTGCTATCAGTTACTATGGACAACCTTTTTATTGCCGGGATGGCGTATTATTCAGGGCTTCAGAGGCTTGGCGCAGCGGTTGTGCGCATTGGACCTCACAGCCCGAAAAAACAGATAGAGCTTATACAAACCCTTCACCCAACAGGTATTGTCGCAGTCCCATCTTTTTTAACTGCCGTTTACAAACAGGCAGAAAAGGACGGCGTCCGACTTGAGAAATCAAGCCTTAAAAAGGCTGTGCTGATTGGAGAGAGCATAAGAAATCCAGATTTTTCTTCCAATACACTCGGAAAAATGGTAGAAAAATTTAACACCATTGAGTGCTTTTCTACCTATGGCATTACAGAGGCACAGCTTGCATTTTGCGAATGTCGGCATCATAAAGGGCTTCATTCCCATCCTGACCTTGTCTATGCTGAAATACTGGATGATGCAGGCAATGCGGTTAAAGATGGGGAAATTGGCGAACTTGTCGTAACCACACTTCAGATGGAAGGTATGCCGCTCTTAAGATACAGGACAGGCGACATAACCTTTAAGATAACGGACAGATGCGATTGCGGAAGGGCATCGGCAAGACTCGGCCCTGTTATTGGAAGAAAGGCGCAGAAATTAAAGGTTAAAGGCACTACAGTTTACCCCAAGGCAATAGAGAATGCCTTGCTGGAGGTAGAGGGCGTTGAAAATTATGTTATTGAGGCCTATACCGGAGACGACCAAGCAGACCATATTATTGTAAAAATAGGCGCCCACAACGGCAATGCCGCTTTAGAAAATGCAATCTGCGAAAACATCAGGGCAAAGGTAAGATTTACGCCAAATATTCAGATAATGCTGCCGCAAGAGATAGAAAAAATCCAATACGCGGGCGGCAGAAGAAAGCCTATGACATTTGTTGACAGAAGGCAAAAAAACAGTGTTTAGTATTGAGGGACAAGCGTTAAGAAAAATCTTAATACTTAAAAAGGGAGCATAAGGTTTTATGACCTTAAATTACGAAGTCATACATGGGCTCGATTTCACAACTGAGGAGATTACAGGCTGTCTCAAGAGGGAAGGCCTTTTATCTCTTGAACTTGAATTCAGCAAGGTCTGTAATTTAAGATGTGTCTATTGCTACGCAAGCGCCGGCGAAGCCCTGTCCAATGAACTCACAATTCCTGATATTAAAAATGTCATAGACCAGGCCGCAGAGCTCGGGGCAAAAAAGATAATACTCCTCGGCGGCGGCGAGCCTCTTATGTATGAAGGGCTTCGGTCTGTTGTAGAACACATCTACAACAAGAGACTCAAGCAGAATATCTTTACGAACGGTATGCTCCTTACAAGAGGGCTTGCCGAATTTTTATTCAATCACGAAGTTTCTGTTATTGTAAAACACAACAGCAATACCCCGGAGATTCAGGATAAGCTCGTAGGTGTCAAAGGGTCTTATGATAAGATTAAGCAGGGTTTTGAATATCTGATAGAAGCTGGGTATCCAAATTGCAAAGGCCAACTTGGCATCCAGACGGTTATCTGCCGTCAGAATTTAAAAGAGATTCCTGATATGTGGATATGGGCGCGGGAGCGCGGCATAATACCCTACTTTGAGATAATTACAAATCAGGGAAGGGCAAAAGAGCACAACGAGCTTCATGTCTCCAACAAAGAGATACGAAAGATATTTGAGGAGCTTGAATCTATAGATGAGACAAGATTTGGCCACAAATGGAGCCCGCATCCCACGATTGCATCATTTACTTGCAAGAGGCATCTCTATTCATGTCTGGTAAATTCACAGGGCAATATCCAGCCATGCACAGGCATTGATATGCCTGTTGGAAATATAAGGCAAGAGAAGCTGAAAGATATACTAAAGAAAAGCCCTGTAATCCAGAAACTGAGGAATATTTATAATAATATCCAGGGCGAATGCAAGACCTGCGAATTTGCTTTTGACTGCTATGGATGCAGAGGGAATGCATATCAGATGACCGGAAATTATCTTGCCTCTGACCCTGCGTGTTGGTTAAACAAGAAGGGTAAAAAGGCATCGCCCATCCATGCGAATACTCCTCATATCTGCCAATAGGGAGAAAAGCCCATACCCTGTAGCGCCTATCGGGCTTGCTTATGTCGCATCATACCTTTTAAAAGATAATCACGAAGTTGAAATCCTTGACCTCTGCTTTGCAGAGGATGTTGATTTAAGCCTCAACCAAACCATCAATAGATTTCATCCCGACATTATCGGCATTTCCATCAGAAATGTAGACAATCTGACCTATCCCAAAAGCATCTTCTATCTTCCAGACATAAAGGCAGTAGTTAGTAAACTCAAAACTCTGAATCTTCCAATAGTAGCCGGCGGCTCTGGATTCTCCCTATTCCCGGAGGCTATCTTGAGATACCTTGGGCTTGAATTTGGCATAATAGGCGAAGGGGAACGTGCCTTTAGGGAATTTGTAACAGAAGCAGAGAATAGTAAAAATGTTTATGATATTCAAAATCTGGCCTATTTAAAAGATAACAGATTTCATCAAAATCCAATCAGCCTTGCCGGAAATTTTTCCAGGCCTGTGCGAAAGCTTCTTGACAACACACGATACTTTAACCTCGGCGGCATGGCAAATGTGCAGACCAAAAGGGGGTGCCCTTTTAAATGTATCTACTGCACATATCCATATCTTGACGGAAGCCGCATAAGGTTCAGGAACGAAAAAGATATTGTTGATGAATTGGAGGAGCTAAAAAATGAATATAGCATTGATTATATATTTTTTATTGACGACATATTCAATCACCCCATTGTTCATGCAATGGGCATTTGTAAAGAAATCATCAAAAGGGGATTAAAAATAAAATGGACATGCTTTGCCACGCCAAAGGGCATGACATTAGAGTTGTTAAAACTGATGAAAGAGGCAGGTTGCATGGGTGTTGAATTTGGCACAGACGCTGCAAGCGCAAATACAATTTCAAAGATGGGAAAATCTTTTACAGTGGATGATGTAAGAAAAGTTTCAAAGATGTGCGATGATGTCGGGCTTGAGGCTGCGCACTATTTAATCCTGGGCGGTCCTGGCGAGACAGAAGCAACGCTTGAAGAGACATTTGCATTCATGGATGAAATCAATCCGAGGGCTGTCATTGCCATGACAGGTGTCCGGATATATCCCAACACAGGTCTTGAACAAATGAGTATAAATGAGGGTGTTATAAAAAAGGAAGAAGATATACTATTCCCTCGCTTTTATATCTCCCCGCTTATAAGTGAGGACAGGCTATTGAACAGAGTAAATGAATACGCCCTAAGCCGGCCCAACTGGATTGTGCCAGGGCTGGACATCAGGAATTCAGAAGAGACTATGGCATTCTTGAGGAAACTTGGGAATAGAGGGCCGTTGTGGAATATGTTGAAGAAACAGGTGAGAGGTGATAGGTGATAGGCAGCAAGTTTAAAAGAGCTTTCCTCTGGTTGTCTGTTTTGTTTACTTTCCAATTTGTTGCTGTCATTTCCCACGCCGCCAACCTTGACACCTCTTTCAAATTCTCCACCATAGAAACAGAGCATTTCTCCATACATTTCCATCAGGGGCTTGAGGATGTGGCTCAAAAGTCCGCATCTATTGCAGAAGACGCCCATGATACGCTTGTTAGAGAATTCAAGTGGGAGCCTCGGGAAAAGACGCAGATGGTGCTGATAGATGATTCGGATTTTACCAACGGCTGGGCAAGTGTGCTTCCGTACAACACGATTTACATACAGGTTGTGCCGCCGTCAATAGATATGACCATAGGCGAATACGAGGACTGGCTCAAGATTATTATAATCCATGAATACAGCCACATCCTATCCATGGACCCTTCAAGGGGCTATTCTGAAATAACGAGAAGTATATTTGGAAAACCTATACCAGGAGGCGATGCCCTTTCTCTATTTTTATTCATTGCAACAGCTCCGCCGAATGTATTTTTACCGAGTTGGTGGCATGAGGGTATTGCAACATGGTCTGAGACAGAGCATACACCCGTAGGCAGAGGCAGAAGCGCCTATTATGAAATGATACTCAGAATGGCGGTTGCTGATAATAATATACCCGCAGTTGACAAGCTCAACGGCGAGGTTCCCTACTGGCCTGACGGGCATCTGCCGTATATATTTGGTCTTCGGCTTCAAAAATATATTGCTGACAAATACGGCAAGGAAGCTCTTGGGAAACTTAATCTCACCCATGCCGGAAGGTTTCCGTATTTTTTAAATGGCGCGCCTCAGGGGCTCTTTAACGGGAAAAATTATGTTTCTCTTTACCATGAGATGGCAGAGGATTTGAAAAGAGAAGAGGCTGAGCAGATAGCGGTTTTGAAGCAGGTGCCGTTAACGTCATTCAAGATTTTGAATATAAACGGCGAACTGCTTACCAATCCAAGATATTCGCCTGATGGCAGTATGATTGCTTTTAACAGGCGAGATCCACATGAGCATGAGGCAATAGTCATAGCCAGTAAAGACGGTACGGAAATAAAAGAAATTTTACGGCGGCAATATTCAGACCACAGCATCTCCTGGTCTCCTGATAGTATGTATTTATATTTTAGCCAGGGAGAGATAAATAATGGGTTTAATATTTATCAGGATTTATATTCATACGATATAAAGCGAGAAAAATTAAAAAGGCTCACGCACGGCCTTCGCATAAAAGAACCAGACCTTTCGCCGGATGGTAAAAGGTTTGCAGTCATTATCAGTGAGCGGGGAAGCCAAAATCTTGCTTTGCTTATACCTGAGGGAGATGATTATAAGTTGGAGGCGCTTACCGATTATAAGCTAATGCGGGTATCATGTCCGCGCTGGTCTCCTGACGGCAAATTGATTGTCTATTCTGTAACAGACAATAGCGGGAAAAGCAGTTTATATCTTTACAACATTACAGATAAAACACACAAACAACTCTTTGAAGATATTGGAAACAGCGCATACCCAACATGGTCAAAGGACAGCAAATATATCATCTATGCGTCAGATAAGACAAATGTCTACAATCTCTTTGCCTATTCAATAGAAAATGGGAAACAGTATCAGATTACCCATATGCTCGGCGGCGCATTTCAGCCCGATATTTCTACTGACAGCAAAGAGATTCTTTTCTCCAGCTACGATTCCAGGGGTTTCAAGATTGCCGGCATTGAATATGTTCCTGAAAAATGGATGGCAATACCCAGCCCTACGATAAAACCATATTGGAATGAAACAAAAGACGAGGGGCAAGCGGCAAGAGGCAAGGAGCGGGAGGAAAACTTTTTAAACTCCAAACCATATTCGGCAATCAACACCCTTTGGCCCCGCTTCTGGCTCCCCACATTATATGGCGACAAGGACGGCACAGTAATCGGCGCATTTACAGCAGGCCAGGATGTGCTTGGCTACAACACCTATTATCTTGAAGTAGATTACGGCGCTGCGAGTAGTGAATTATATTACGATGCAGTTTATTGGAATGACTATGCCTATCCCACATTCATGCTTAGGACATTTGCAGCGCCTGTCCTTTATTCAGATTTCCTCCAGAAAGAAGACTATTACGAATTAAACAGAAGCGCTATCTTCAGCATGTCCATACCAGTAAATTATCTGGAATCAAGATACAGGTTTATTCTGGGCTATCACCTGCAAAAGCAGGAGGCCCTGAGCAATTTGACTGATAATAAGTTTGAGGGAGTTGAAGTCTTTCAAGGCAGGCGCGACAACATATTTGCAGGCATTGAATATAATAGCAGCCTTAAATATCCGTATTCCATAAGCCATGAAGAAGGCCGCAGGATAAAACTCTTATACAGGCATTATGATGATAAAATTGGCAGCGATTTGAATTCACGGGAGTATATTGCGGCTTATTCAGAATATTTCCTGCTGCCGTTTTCAGGCTCAATGAGGCATAGCGTTGTTTATCTTAATCTGAAAGGGGCAATATCAGACGGTGACAGGATAAATCAACAGGCATTTCAATTAGGCGGCACTCCTTTTCAATCGGACTTTCCCTTGCGCGGCTATCCATCAAGGTTTGCAACAGGCCAATATGTAGCCACAGGCACTTTGGAATATCGCGCACCCATCTGGTATATCCTGCAAGGCACAAACACAAAGCCGTTTTTCTGGGACAGGCTGCACGGCGCTGTATTTACCGATGTTGGAGAGGCATGGGATGAGAGCAACAGCTTTTCATCTAAGAGATTGAAGGCTGGCGCAGGCATAGAGGCGAGGTTTGACATGACCATAGGATACTGGCTTGAGATTACACCTGCGCTCGGATTTGCCTACGGCTTTACTGAGGATGGAGAGGCTCAGGTTTATTTTACTATATACTCAAATCTGTAATACAAACCCTTTACATAAAACAACAAACCTGCTAAGATTTTCTCCCATGAAATACGGTGAAAAGGCAATAAAAAAGGCAAAGCTTGAGATATGGGACAACCCGTCTTCCGACAGGGATTACAACATAGATATATCCTATCCTGAATTTACCTGCCTCTGTCCGCGCTCCGGCTATCCTGACTTTGCTGCAATAAAGGTCAGCTACATCCCTGATAAAAGGGTGGTTGAACTAAAGAGCCTGAAACTCTATTTAAACAGCTTCCGCAACAAATACATCTCCCACGAGGCTGTAACAAATGAGATTTTTGACACATTGAAGAAAAACCTTAAACCAAGGCATTTGGAGGTTATAGGAGATTTTAATGTCCGGGGAAATGTGAAGACTGTAATAAAAGCGGCAATGTAAACCTAAAAATGCAATCTTTGGCCAAATACTGTAGTTGCAGATTCATCGGCAATTTTAAAAACGTCCATAAATGGGCAACTACCATACATAAAAGAGTATGCTCCGTTTTGTCCAGCCAGCCTTTCCTTGTCTTTGGCTCAAACCTTGCATTTTTACATGGAAAAGGACACATGAAAAAGAAAGGAGACTTGACTCTATGAAAAAAATCTTTCTGATAGTAATAGTAATTGTTTTAATGCCTGCCATTGTATCAGCCCTTGATTTTGAGCTTAGCCTGAAAGATAAAATCAATTCTTTAAATGTTGAGGCGTCTGGAACAGGCGGCCCGGACAGGATTGCAGGCGCTTTGGCAATCGAATTCGGGGTGAAAGAAGACTTTATCTTGAAGCAAAAAATCAAGACAGGACTTAGCTGGGGAGACCTTTCTGTGGCCCTCTACATATCAAATAAGACAGGCAAGGATGTGGATATAATTGTAAAAGATTACAAGAAGGGGCACGGATGGGGAAAGATTGCTAAGGCATACGGCATCCGCACAGACGACCTCTTAACCACAATGGGTAAGGCGCACAATGCAGCAAAACATGGCAAAGGGCATGAAAAAATGAGAAAAGGCGAAGACAGTGGATTTAAGGAGAAGAAGGAGCATGGCAAGAGCGGCGGCGGTGCAGGAAAGGGCAGGGGACACTGAACGAAAAAATGGCTAATTGGCCAAAACTGAAAATATTGCAGTGGATAAGTTGATAAAATAAGGGGCTTGGAATATATACCTTAGTAAATTGTTGCATCAGCATAAAAATAAATATTAGTCCGTTCCATGCCTGAGTGAAAGGAGACCGCATATGTTAAAAGAGTTCAAGGAATTCGCCATGCGTGGGAACGTCGTCGACATGGCAGTGGGTATCATCATCGGAGGCGCATTTGGCACCATCGTCAAGAATCTCGTAGACGACGTCCTGATGCCGCCCATCGGCCTTCTTCTGGGCGGGGTCGACTTCTCCAACTTCTTCGTCGTCCTCAAGAACGGAGCCACTCCCGGCCCGTACGCTGCCTTGGTCGACGCCAAGGCGGTGGGAGCCGTAAGTATCAACTACGGTATCTTCCTGAACGGTGTGGTTAGCTTCCTCATCGTTGCCTTCTCCGTCTTTCTTCTTATCAGAGCCATCAATGCGCTGCGCCGGCAGGTAGAGGTCGCTCCGGCACCGGCCACTACGAAGGAATGCCAGTATTGCGCCTCATCTATCCCAATCAAAGCAACCCGCTGCCCCCAGTGCACGTCTCAACTTGCAGCTTAGTTGGAGGCACACACCATGATTGTTACGGACATTAACCACATTGAGCATCAGGTTTCAAAGACCGCTTTTTTCAACAAGGCGATTGAGTTTTTGCGGAGGCCGGATATTCACAACATGTCTGACGGAAGGGTGGATATAGACGGACAACAGGTGTTTGCCCTTGTCCAGCGGTATGAAACTGTAAAGACGGATGCTCCAAGATTTGAATATCATAGAAAGTATATTGACATACAGTATATAGCATCCGGCAAGGAGATTATATGCTGGGCTCCTGTTGAGCGAATGGCGGTTACTGAAGAATATGACATTGAAAAGGACATCTGCTTTGGCACTGTGCCAAAGGAAGAAATAACGTCTGCCTTTTTGCAGGCAGGTCAACTGGCTGTGCTGTATCCTGAAGACTGCCATGCCCCCAAATTGGCGGCAGTCTTGCCATCTCACGTTGTAAAGATTGTTGTTAAAGTTGTCGTAAAATAGAGAAACTTATCTAAATCTTGACCCCTCTGCTTTTAATATGCTATCTTGCATCCCATGAATATTCTTGTCACCGGCGCCGCGGGCTTTATCGGCTCTAATCTTACAGATAAACTCTTGGAGAAAAACGAAAAGGTTATTGCCATTGATGATTTTAATGACTTCTATGTTCCGGATATAAAAGAGGAAAATCTTAAAGAAGCTATAAAAAATCCGAATTTTAAACTTTACAGAGGCGACATAAGGGATAAGGCGCTAATAAATAAAACCTTTAAAGAAAATTCCATTGATGTTGTCTGCCATATTGCGGCAAGGGCAGGCGTCAGGCCGTCGTTGCAAGATCCTGTTTTATATGAAGAGGTTAACTGCCTTGGAACCCTGAATCTGCTTGAGGCAGTTAAAAAACACCCTGTCCAAAACTTTGTCTTTGCATCGTCTTCTTCTGTCTATGGCATAAACAGCAAAGTCCCTTTTTTAGAGGACGACCCGATATCGCAACCCATCTCGCCGTATGCTGCAACAAAACGGGCCTCTGAGCTTATGGCATTTACATATTCCCACCTCTACAAAGTTCCTATAACAAACTTGAGATTTTTTACTGTATATGGTGAACGCGGAAGACCTGAAATGGCTGTGGCAAACTTTACACGGCGCATCTATGAAGGCAAGGAGATTGTGGTCAACGGTGACGGCACGGCAAAGAGAGACTTTACATACATAGGGGATATACTTCAAGGTATTCTGGCGTCTATCTACAAGCCGTTCCCCTACGAGATAATAAACCTTGGAGAATCAAGGGTTGTTGAGGTAAATTATCTTATATCCCTGATAGAGAAGAATGTGGGAAAGAAGGCAAAAAGCAAATACCTTCCCCCGGCGCCCGGTGATGTGCCGATAACCTATGCAGATATAAGCAAGGCAAAAAGGCTTCTTGGTTATGAGCCGAAGGTTCAGATTGAAGAAGGGATAGAGCGGTATGTAAAGTGGTTTCTTGAAAAAGCGAATAGATAATTCGTAATGGAGATTTTCAGATGAAAAAGATATTTATAAAAGACATAAAAGAAAAGGACAGGATTGAAGATATCTTTCTTGTCACAAAAAAAGAGATGGGCATGAGCAAGACCGGCAAGCCTTATCTGAATATGAGGCTTATGGATAAGACAGGCGAGATGGAAGCAAGGGTTTGGGATGATGCAGAAGACCTGTCCCGGAAGTTTGAAAGGAATAATTTTGTAAAGGTAAAAGGCAATGCCCTTGCTTATCAGGGCGGCCTTCAATTAAATATATCAGATGTTACGAAAATAGATGAGGATAAAGCAGCTATCAGGGATTTTCTGCCGGCATCAAATAGGAACCCGGATGATATGATGGCAGAACTGGAATCCATCATAGCAGGCATTAAAAGCAATCCTCTTAAAAAGCTCCTTTCCTCGTTTTTAGACGATGCAGAGATTAAAAATCTCTTTAAGCTCGCGCCTGCTGCAAAATCAATGCACCACCCTTATCTTGGCGGCCTGCTGGAGCATATACTCTCCCTGTGCAGGCTTATTAAGGGCGTAACAGAACACTATCAAAACATAGATAAAGACCTTCTTCTTGCGGGCGCCATACTTCACGATATAGGAAAGATATATGAGCTTAGGTTTGAAAGGGCGTTTGACTATTCTGACGAAGGGAGGCTTCTCGGACATATAACCATTGGTATAGGCATGATAGATAAAAAGCTTGAAAATATACCAGGCTTTCCGAAAGAGACAGCCATGCTTTTAAAACATATGCTCTTAAGCCACCACGGCCATCTTGAATTCGGCTCGCCAAAAAGACCAAAGACTGTAGAGGCTGTAATACTTTATTATCTGGATGACATGGATTCCAAGGTGCAGTCCATGCAGGCATTGATTGAAAAAGAGAGGGAAATTTCTTCAACCTGGACCAGCTATCACAAATTATACGAGCGGTATATCTATAAAGGGAAATACTTGCCCCCGCAGGCCTTAAGCGGGGAAGAGGAAGGGGAAAACTCTACAACAACTGAAGATTCCGATGCCGAATTAGAGCTTTTTAAAAAATGAAGAACAACGGTTGGCTTACCATCTCCATAAGCACTGCGCTTTCATGGCTTATGAAATTTATAATGATAGGGATGCTGCCTTATGTTATTTATAAGGAAACCTACCTCTTTGCCTTTGCAACAGCCGTTGCAATAATTCTATCTCTTCTGCCCAGCATTGTTGAAAGAAACTACCGTATAACCCTGCCGTTTGAACTTGACCTCTTAATAACCCTCATGATATTTTTGCATACATTTTTTGGAGAATGGTTGAAGTTCTATGACAGGCTCTGGGTATGGGATAAGATATTACATGTCTATGGCTCAGCGGTAATTTCTATGCTCGCATTCATGATTGTTTATGCGCTCCACTACACAAAGAAAATAAGACTCACATTGCCGTTGGTGGGCTTATTTACAATCATATTTGCAATGGCAGTCGGCGGGTTTTGGGAAATAGGAGAATTTGCCGTTGACAAGATATTTAATAAAGATACACAAAATGGCCTTGATAACACCATGTGGGATATTATAAACGACCTTATCGGCGGGACATTTGTTGCCAGCATGGGCATAATCTACATGAAATACTCACGGCCTGTGGAAAGAAAAAGGCTGACAAAACCGCTCGGAGAAATATTTGGGATAAAGAAAAAGATAGAGCGCATGAAAGTGCGGCTTGCGCATAAATAAGAGCAGAACCCTATTTATAAAGGGCTTGATTTTTCCTTATGAAAATATTAGTATATTGCGGCTTAAATTGTTTGCGTATTCCCAGGTAGCTCAGGGGCAGAGCAGGTGGCTGTTAACCACCGGGTCGGGGGTTCAAATCCCTCCCTGGGAGCCAGTCTTTACACCCAGACGAAACTGGGTTTGCTCCTAACCCTCACAGATTTGGGTGTCTGTGAGGGTTTTTTGTTTCCTCAAAAGGCAGTCTGCTGGAAAAAGGCGCAAATTGAGTATTGTGCCCCCGAAATTCCCGCAGAAACAAAAGTTCATTCAAATATCACATAATTTCCCGCTTTTTCCAGCCTCTTTCCCTTTATACCTAAATCCGCAATACTGGTAATCCTTTGTTCCTGCCGCATCTTGAGTATCCTCTTCACCGTATCCGGCCCAAGGCCCGGCACCTTGAGCAAAGCCTCTCTGTCCGCCTTATTGACCCTCACCGGATAATGCTCAGGGTGGGTGTCTGCCCAAACCTCTTTGGGGTCTTTGTCCAGCCTTAAATTGCCTGAGTTATCCATGAGGATATCATTCTTTGCAAAACCATATCTGCGGATAAGAAAGTCAGCCTGATACAGTCTATGCTCACGAACAAAAGGTATTTGAGGATTCGCTAAGAATTGCCTCTCTCCGGGGATATCTCGTTTTCCGAGCCCTTTCTGATATGACGAAAAATAGACCCGCTTAAAATTCAGGCGGTCGTATAATCCGAACATATACTCGATGATTTCCGAATCCCTTTCATCAGATGCGCCCACAATGAACTGGGTAGTGCACTTTACCCGGGAAAACCTGCTCCCCTTTGTTGTGAGCCTGCTCAAAAGCTTTATAGGATGGATGATGTCTTTCATGTAATCCTTTTTATCCGAAAGCGCTTCAAAATGTTTTTTGCCCGGGGTCTCGATATTGAGCGACACCGCGCTTGCAAGCGAAAGGGAATCCTCTATTGCCGCATCTGAAGCGCCCGGGATTATCTTCAAATGTATATAGCCTCTGAAATCATGCTTGTACCTCAAGAGCCGCGCAACCGCATTTATCCTCTCCATGGTATGGTCAGGGTCCTTGATGACGCCAGAGCTTAGGAAAAGGCCGAATGCCTTATCTTTTCTGAGATATTCCATAAAGATGCGCGCAACCTCTTCGGGCTGGAGCGTGCAACGTTTAACGTTGGTTTCTGACCGGAGCGGGCAGTATTTGCAGTCATTTGCGCAGGCATTGGAAAGAAGGGTCTTCAGGAGTACGGAATAGCCGCCCTGCGGCAGTGAGACCGGATAGAGCCATTTGCCATCCTGACCGCGCTTGCGGTGTTCATCTTTACGCGTTCCGCACGCACAAGCAAGATCGTACTGCGAATCCGCAGAAAGTATTTTGAGTTTTTCTATGGTGTCCATTGGGTGCTCTGCAACAAAAAATATTCTTGTTTCTATACAGAGCGTCATAACTTCACATACCTTTGTTGCTCCTCGGCTCGTCGCTGCGGCATACGTAAAAAGTATGCCTCCCTCCTCGTCTTCATCGCGCCTCGGTCTGCTTTGTTCTGACGCTCTGTATGCGATCTTATTTATGTCGTTGTGTATAAAAATGCGGAGAGAATTATAGCATAGAGAATGGTGCGCCGTGAAATAGTTTTCCCCTCTAACAAAACAAATGTCTATTTTGGGGGTTTACAAACAGATTGCGGATTGCGTGAAAATTCACTATACTACGTTCAGTAAGAAGGTTTCAAAAAGGGGTGGAGATAAAAACTGGTTTTTCAAGACTTGACCCCGCGTTACCTTTGACCCCGTGTTACCTTCCAAAAGAAGTAAAATGGGCTAAAATTTTTTTAAACTTGACCCCCGTAAATAATAAGGAAAAATAGAAAAAACAGGACAATAATTCTGGGGACATTACTTAATGATGATAAATCACTCGTGTCCAAATTAACATAATTAGAAAACCCTCAAACTGGTTGATAATATTATAGTTTTTCATAATTGACACTATTTGAGATTTGAATTTCATTTGGACAGCATACGTTGTTTTTAGCTCTTATACGGTTATATCAAAATAGTCATAACATCCTGATAAACCCCGAAAATGCTGGGTACTTGTGGTTTTTGTTAATTTGGACAGCATATGTGACTGGCTTTAAAAAAATATGGCCCCCCAATTTGGACAGCTATGATGATAAATAGGTATGATGCCTCCAGAATTTAGAAGTATGGACAATGAAAATAAAATCAAAGAAGAAGCTTTAAAGTCATTCGTTTCTTACGTTGAAGTTGTTCAAAAGACTGTTAGGGAAATCGTGGATGGAGGTAGTCTTATTATTTTAGGCCCCTTGCATCCGCGGCATTTTCTTGACGTCTTAAACAAGCTCGAAAAATCAACAGAATTTATCAGCATGGGAACAATATTCTCAAAGGCCTATGGTGGCAGCGGTTCAGATTCTGCAATTGGCAGATTACAAAATTATTTTAGACGTTCAAGATTGTACCTTGACATAATCAATGGCAATCCCTGTGATATTAATGCTCATTTTGAAGAGTTATGGGCATCTTTTAACGAAAGGAAAATTAAAAAAATAACCATCAGACCCATAAATAATGTAGAGTTTACAGAAAAGCTGATAGACTTCGGAAAGTTTAAGATACAAAAATTTTCAAAAGGTGAGCTTGATTCTTTGCTTGAACAAGAAGTTTGCGAAGCTTTTTATCCATACGCTGTGGTTGATACCAAGACACTTAGTCTATTTTGGCATATTATAGAGGAGTGTAACGAAGAAAAGGAAAAAGAGAATTTGAAAATAATTAATGTGGGCATCACGTATGATGATATATTTCGTGTAAAAAGGTCGTTTCCTGACAGAACATTACAACTATTAGCGCTTTTTGATTGGGGAAATGCTTCTGCTCGCCCATCACCTGAGAAGAAAAATACAGATTGGGGTTTTGAACCTTTAGACTTGCCGTTCAGATATACTGTGTCGAACGATCTTATAAACTCGCCAATGGCATCTCCTGATTTGTCTAAGCTTATGTTATTAGGTGACGAAACTGAAGGAGAGTTTACTCAATTTACAATACATTTAACCAATTCAGATATTGGTGAGCTTAAAAAGGTTGTCAAAAATGCAAATGATTTTTTGGAAAGTATAGACTTGCAAAAATGCGATTGGGAGTTTCTTGAAATTGCAATGGGCTCACTTGCAAAGGCATTTCTTTCTGACGGAATTGAACAATTATTGTGGCACATGATAGCACTGGAAGCTATAATTGGAGAAGAAAAGGAAACTACTCAAAATATAGGTAGAAGGCTGGGTCTAATATGGGGAGGGAGAGAGAAAAAGGATATTGACAGAATCTGCAAAGAGTTTAAAGAACTATATGATTTTAGATGCTCCTTAGTACATGGCTCAAAATTCGGTAAAGGCAAGATGGAAAAAGAACTCTACCGTTACCACCTTAGATTAGCTAGAGACTATGCTAGGAAAACCGTATTGTGGTTCATATGTTATCTGTCACATATACACAGAGAGCTGAAGAAAGGCGCAGTTCCTCTTAACAAATATCCTAAACAAAAAGATTTATTGTTGTTGCTGGACTACCAAATACAGAGTTTTGAACATCAAGACGCTAAAGTAATGATGCCAGAAGATTTTCCTGAAATTAGTTTTGAAGGCTGAAACGATGATATAAAAATTAAGAACAAGGATTGGAGGTGGAGAATGGGGTCAGGTCTTGACAGCCTGTTGAAAAACTCTTCTATAAAGCATTTCACAACAACATTTCGAAGTGATAGACTATTGCATCTTCAATCACAGGAGGTGCAATGTTAGGAGAAAAGCAAAGGGCAGAGCCGATGTTCTACCATGGGTCAGAGAATGGGGTCGGTCAGAGAATGGGGTCAGGTCTTGAATCTTGACCTTATTTCGATAATGTCAAAAGTAAAGACCTGACCCCCGAAGTGCGAAGTGACTTCACGTTCCCCCTCTCAGCCTTCCAAGACGTTCTTTAAAGCCCTCAGGTCGCGCTCAACCAATGTGACATCTTCGGCAAACTTCTCGTCTGACATGGTGGGCGACTGGAACAGGGTGAAGATGATCTCGCTTTCGGAACCGTTAGGAATCACGCGCATCGGGTTCAATATCTCCAGACCGGGCCTCGGATACACATAGTGATCGAGAACCCCATATTCGTTGTGCCCAACGAACCTGATTCTCATAGGACCGTCCGGTGTCTCCACGATCCAATCCCCCTCCGACCTCCTGACCGACCGGCAAAATGCCGTCGCCCATTTCGGCAGATTTTCAGGGTTTGAAACGAATGCATACACGCGTTCGGGCGGACTTTCGATTGAAACCGTCAGAGTTTTTGATCTCAGAGTCATCGCAATATTGACTTCTCCTTTCAAAAACCATTGATCCTAAATTCCGCAGTTGTGGAATTTAGAGCCCAGTCATTCAAAGTAATACAAACAATATATGTTTGCGTAGGGCAACCCTTTAGAGCCTGCCCTGAGCAGAGCGAAAGGGTTGCTTTTATGCAGGGCTGAAGCCCTGCCCTACATGTAACATAAATTAAGTCGTTTGCTATAGTTTCTTATCCACCGTAGGGAGATAGATTTACTAATCCTTTGGCCTCAAGGTTTTTTTATTTCACGGCATCCAGAGGTACATAAACCGTATGCCGGGAAACCCCATAAAACTGCCGGCATCTATGTTCACAAGATTAATGATACTGGGCATATCCCATGCAGAGTAGATATTGCTCCTGTAAGAGCCAGGCCGTGCATAGGTTACTATTGTGGCGTCTTTAATGCCTGCCTCGCTTTTAGCCAGTTCAATGGCATCGTCAAGATAACCTATACGGTCAATGAGTTTTATTTTAAGGGCCTGCTCAGCAGTATAGACTCTGCCGTCTGCAATTCCTTTAAATTCTTCCTTTGCAATTTCCTTTCTCCCTTCAGCCACGGCATCAAGAAACCTGCTATAGAGGCTGTCTATTATCCCCTGAAGTATCTTTCTCTCTTCGTCTGTCATCGGCCTTAAGGGAGAGCCTATGTCCTTTTTATCCCCGGACTTTATGGTTTCATTGGTTATGCCTATTTTTTCAAGAAGACCGCTTGCATTGATATTATACGCCACTACCCCGATGCTCCCTGTTATAGTCGTTGGATGCGCCACTATTCTGTCAGATGCTGCTGCTATGTAGTAACCCCCTGATGCAGCCACATCCATCAATTCAGCTACAACGATCTTACCGGTCTTTTGCTTAAATTTTTTCAGTTCGTGGTTTATGATGTCGCATGTTGTTACCGTGCCGCCTGGACTGTTTACCCTCAACACCACGGCCATAACTCTGCTGTCCTCAGATGCCTTGTCCAGCTCTTCTTTTATCCTTGCTGTAAGTCGCGGCATGGTTCTCAGACTCATGAAATCCTCTTCTTTATCCAAGATAATGCCTGATATATCCATGATGAGGATCTTGTCTGCCCCTGTGCCGTCTATTCTATGCTCAGTCAGGGGCCCGACCCTCGGGATATTGATGCTCACGCAACCTTCGACAAAAAAACTGATGGAGAGGATAATCAAGAATATCTTTCTCATAGCAGCCTCCTGGTATAATTCTCGTTATACTGGATTACATGGATTTTTAAAAGCGATTATACACCCTGCTATAACCTGCAGAAACAATTAAGCCTTATCTGTCTTTTGTAATGGTGATAGTATAGCAGATTATACAGGAATATGTATTCCGCGGTTACATAAGAAAAACCCTGTGTTTCAGGGCAGGGTGTGGAGGTTTACAATTCTATGGCTTATGAGATATAGTTATTACATATGAAGTACTGTTTCTCCTGCAAAAAGAACCTTGAGATTAGGGACAGGCCTGCAAGAAGTGCTGCCTGTCCTTTCTGCGGTGCTGACCTTAAGGTGTGCATGAACTGCCGGTTTTATGATGAGGCCGCATACAATAGTTGTAGGGAATCGCGGGCTGAAAGGGTTATTGAAAAGGACAGGTCAAACTTCTGCGACTATTTTGAGTTCAGGGATTCTCAAGGTGATACGAAGAGAGATTCGGCAGAAGAGGCGAGAAAAAGGCTTGATGAGCTTTTTGGGAAGAAGTGAAGGCCTGATACCATGGAGCAGTCTCCAAATATGAAAGACTACACAAAAGAATACTCAGAATTTTCCCTTCCCGTCTCTGAACAATTCTCATTTCCCCTCGATATCTTTGACAAATGGGTAGACAACACAGCCCTCTTCTGGACAGACGGCGATAGTGAAAAAAGGTTTTCCTTCAATGAGCTAAAACTCCTCTCATCAAAAGGCGCAGGAGCGCTCAAGAAAATAGGGATTAAAAAAGGCGACAAGATTCTTGTGATGCTCCCGAATATTCCTGAATGGTGGGAGGTCATGCTTAGCCTTATGCGGCTCAATGCAATACCTATCCCTGCAACAACACTCCTTACCTCAAGCGATATTGAATACAGGCTTAAGGCAGCGGATATAAGGGCTGTTATTGCCACCGACGAAGACGTCCGGAAAGTTGAGGATGCGGTCAATAGTTCTTTGACTAATCCGCTTCTTATAATCATTAATCCCCCCTTGCCCCCCTTTAATCCCCCTTCATCCCCCTTTTTTAAAGGGGGAAAAGAGGGGGATTTTGCTAAAGAGGGGATGAGGGGATTTTCTGGCCAAATACAGTCCGCCACAGGTGGGCGGCATAATTATATCAAAGAGCGGGATACGGCAGACGCCTTTGAAGGCGAAAGGGCATTTTCTCACGAACCTGCCCTTATTTATTTCACATCTGGCACAACAGGCCCTCCAAAACTCGTTGTGCATACACAGGCATCCTATCCCCTCGCGCATCTTATAACAGGCAGATACTGGCTTGACTTAAAGCCCGGTGATGTCCACTGGAATATCTCTGACACAGGATGGGCAAAGGCAGCATGGTCAAGCCTTTTTGGGCCATGGCACGTGGGCGCAACAATATTTTCTTATTATAAGAAAGGGAAGTTCGACCCGCTCCTTGCAATAGATATACTGAAAAAATACCCCATCACTATATTCTGCGGCCCGCCAACAGCTTACAGGATGATGGTAAAGGAAATTTCTTCCGGCAAGCTCAATCTCAATACACGGCATTTTGTCGCAGCAGGAGAGCCTCTCAATAAAGAGATAATTGAAATCTGGAAAGAAAGGACAGGAAAATATATCTATGACGGTTATGGCCAGACAGAGACAGTGAATGTATTGGCAAATTTCAGATGTCTTCCTGTAATGCCCGGTTCTATGGGAAAGCCTGCGCCAGGATTTGTTGTGGATGTTGTGGATGAGGATAACAAACCTGTTGCTCCTATCATAGAAGGGGAAATAGCCATAAAGATAAAACCAGAAAGACCTGTTGGATTATTCAAGGAATACCTCAACAACCCTGAGGCAACAGCAAATGTATTTAAAGGCGAGTGGTATTTAACCGGTGACAGGGCATACAAAGATGAAGACGGTTACTTCTGGTTTGTGGGGAGAAGCGATGACATTATCCTTGCATCAGGATACAGGATTGGGCCATTTGAGATAGAGAGCGTTCTTATTGAGCATCCTGCTGTAAAAGAGTCCGCAGTGGTTGCAAGTCCTGATGAAATAAGGGGAGAGGTCGTCAAGGCATTTATCATCCTGACAAAAGAATTCAGTCCGTCAGAGGCATTGGTTAAAGAGCTTCAGGAATTTGTCAAAAAAAGGGCAACGCCATATAAGTATCCGCGAAAGATTGAATTTGTAGATGAACTCCCGAAGACCATAAGCGGCAAGATAAAAAGAAAAGAGTTGAAAAACAAGGAGTTTGCGAGGTAATTTTATTGCTCTATCAGCGACCTTCCTGTCATCTCTTTCGGTTTTTCAATGCCTATTAAATCAAGGATTGTAGGCGCCACATCTGACAGGCCGCCTTGTCTTAAAGAAACATTTTTTCTATTGCCGTCTATAACTACAAACGGTACAGAATTTGTTGTGTGGGCTGTAAAAGCGCTGTTTGTGTTGTAGTCTATCATCTGCTCTATGTTCCCGTGGTCTGATGTAATAAGGGCAGTCCACCCATTTTCTCTTGCAGCAGTTATCACCTTTGCAAGACATTCATCCAGAACTTCGCACGCTTTTATTGCAGCTTCCATAATCCCCGTATGGCCAACCATGTCGCCATTTGCATAGTTTACAAGTATAAATTTATAATCTCCGCTCTTTATCCTTTGGACAAGCTCATCGGTAACCGGATATGCGCTCATCTCAGGTTTTTTATCGTAGGTCGGCACTTCCTTTGGCGAGGGGATAAGAACCCTCTCCTCCAGAGGAAATGGTTTTTCAACGCCGCCGTTAAAGAAAAATGTTACATGCGCGTATTTTTCCGTCTCCGCTATCCGCAGCTGTTTTATCTTGTGATTGCTCAAAATCTCCGCAAGGATGTTTTTTAAACTCTGCGGTGGAAATGCAACAGGAAGGCTAAAGGTGGCATCATATTCTGTAAGGCAGACATAGCTGGAGAGTTTTGGCTTAGTGCCTCTGTTAAACCCTTTGAAGTCTTCCTGAGTAAATGCCCGTGTCAGCTCCCTTGCCCTGTCTGCCCTGAAATTAAAGAATATTATCCCATCGCCATCTTTTATAACTGCCAGAGGTTTATTGTTGCCGGTAATCACTGCCGGCAAAACAAATTCATCGGTCTCGCCCTTTTTATACGCCTCATCAACTGCCTCAACCGGACCTTTTGACCATCTGCCATCTCCGGCTTTCAACGCCTTATATGCCTTTTCTACGCGCTCCCACCTGTTGTCCCTGTCCATTGCATAATAACGGCCTGAGACTGTGGCAATCCTGCCAAAGGCTATTTTATCAAGATAAGCCTGAAGCTGTTCAATGTAGCCTTTGCCGCTGGTTGGCGGTTTATCCCTGCCATCCAAAAATGCGTGAATGAAAACATTATTCAGCCCCTGCTGTTTGGCCATACCCAGCAAGGCGAAAATATGATTTATATGGCTGTGCACGCCGCCGTCTGACACAAGCCCCATAAGGTGAAGTGCACCGTCGGCTTTTTTAATGCCGGCCATTGCATCCAGCAGCGTCTTATTTTTGAAAAACTCTCCGGTTACTATTTCCCTGTCTATGCGGGTAAGCTCCTGATACACGATTCTGCCTGCGCCCATAGTAAGGTGGCCTACCTCTGAGTTTCCCATCTGGCCTTCCGGCAAACCGACTGAAAGGCCGGAGGTTTCTAATTTTGTATTCGGATATTGTTTGAAGATTCTATCTATGGCAGGAGTTTTTGCAAGCAATTGGGCATTGCCTTCTTTATGCGGGTTTATGCCCCATCCGTCAAGGACGATAAGAATGAGCGGTTTCATGATCAATGCGAATACGGTTCATTCCTCAAAATAGTGAATGCCCGGTAAACCTGTTCCAACAAAACCAGCCTTGCTAACTCGTGTGGCAAGGTCATTTGCGATAGGGAAAGGATTAAATCAGCGCCTTCTAAAATTGATGGATGGAGGCCGTAAGCGCCGCCTACAATCAAACAGATTCTCCGTTTACCTGTGGCTGAAAGCTTATTGATAAATTCGGCAAATCCCGCGGATGTATATTGCTTGCTCTTGTCTCCGAGGGCTATGATAAAATCGCCCTCTTTGATATTTTCCAAAATCCTTTTTGCCTCTTTATCCAGAATTTTCAGGGTGGGTATGGCTGCAACAGCGGCCTCTTCTTTGGTTTCTACAATCTCAACAGGCGAGTATCTTTTTATCCGCTTTACATATTCTGCTGCGCCGGTTTTTATGTAATCTTTTTTTATTCTGCCGACAGCGATAAGGACAATCTTCATTCCACCTCTATCAGCTGCGCCTCTGGCCAGAGCCCTTCAATATTGTAAAATTCTCTCACCGGCTCAAGAAAGATATGCGCAATCACATCTCCATAGTCTATCACCGCCCAGTGGCCTTCCCGTATGCCCTCCGTGCTTAAAGGACGCACCTTCTTTTTCCTGAGTCCTTCCTCTACGGAATTGGCAATGGCCTGCACCTGTCTATCCGATGCTGCGCTGCAAATGAGGAGATAATCGGCAAGGGATGACAATTTGCCGATGTTCAGAATAATGACGTTTTCCGCCTTTTTATCCAGGGCGAGTTTGGCCGCCTTTAACGCCTTTTCTTTTGAATCCAGTTGAATAATCCTCCTCTAACGGTATAACTTGTTTTTTGCTATATATCCCTCTACCTCTTTCGGCAGGAGATACCTCGTTGAACTTCCTTGCTTTATGCTTTCTCTTATCTTTGACGCTGATATGCCAAAGAACGTGGTTTCCATATATGTCACAAATGTGCCGTAGTCATTGGAATAAACCCCTTTTTCAGCATCATACCAGAACCGTCTTGCCAGTTCAACAGGAAGAACCTCGCCGATTTTCTTTACCGCATAACCGGAGCGGGGTATGACAATAAAATTGGCAAGCTTGAAAAGCTCCTCATACTCACACCATGTAGTTATGTCATTAAATGAATCTGTCCCGACAATAAAACTAATATCTATTCCAGGATATTTCTCGTGAAGGGACCTGAGAGTTACAACAGAATACGACCTGCCGCCCCTCTTGATTTCAATATCAGATGCTTCAAAGAATGGATTATCCTTTATGGCAAGCCTTACCATCTCCAGCCGATGTTCAGGGGATATGAGCGAGCCATTATCCTTGTGCGGAGGCTGATAGGTTGGTATGAAAATCGCTTTATCGAGATTAAAGGCCTCCCTCACCTCTTCAGCTATCCTCAAATGCCCGAGGTGAATCGGATTAAATGTGCCGCCCATTATGGCTATACGCATAGATACAGTGATGAGTTTCGGGGTTCGGGTTGTGAGTTTCGAGTTGATGGAAAAAACCAAATACCTTAAATTAAAAATATGCTATCTGATAAACATGGTGGTGTCAATGCAATTCATAATATACATACCTTTTTTATAAGGCACTTTTCGCATTTTTTTAAATCTTTCTTTTTTGTGCAATGCTCCAGTATTCCGAGCCTGCACAGGGCAAAGTCATATTTCACAGGGTCTTTCGGGTCAAGTTTTTTGAGATTCTCGGTAATCTCCTCTGCCATTTTCCAGTCAGGGCTTTTCCGTAAAGTAAGGCCGATATTTTGAGATATGCGGGCAATGTGCGTATCAAGAGGGATTATGAGCCGGCTTGGATTGATATCCCTCCAGAGGCCGAAATCAAGACTATCTCCGCTTCTCACCATCCATCTCAAATAAAGGTTCAGCCTTTTGCATGGGCTTCCATCCTTTGGAGATGGGAAGAAAAATCTTACGCCGGCATCCCTTGGAAGTCTCCCTTTGCTATAGACAGAATATGAATCAAGGGATAAAACCCTTTCAGAAAAACTCACAAGGCTGTTTTTTATGTTTACATCCTCCGGATTGCAGCCTTTCATAAAAAAATTTCCGATGGAGCCGCTTTCATCAATCATCTGCTTTGCAAAATAAATGAGACAGGCAATATCCTTCCCTCTGTTAAACCTATGGACAAAACCGTCAAAGACCTTTGCATCTCTTTTGGGGTCAAAGGTGATTGTAAACCTATATGGCTGATTACCCATATGCTCCAGCACAGTTTTTATGCTTACCAGAATCCTTTCAACCTGGCCGTATGCAAGGGAAGATGCAATAAGCCCCACAATCTCCTGGTCTTCTGGTTTTTTGAATTGATGGACAAATTCGAGCGGGTCAGGTGAAAGGAATTTCAAATCAAATGTGCGGTAAAGCCTATCAAGGCAGATTTTTAAATTTCTCATGCATAGTGATTATGAGGTTTGATATTTAATCTTATATTCGCCTATCTCTATAACATCGCCATTTTTCAGATGATGCTCTTGTATCTTTTCTCCATTGACCCTTGTCGTTTTTCCGCCTTTATGCATCAGCACAAACTCACCTCCCTTTCCCCTCAGGATGCTTGCATGATGCTCTGCTACTCCACGGTCTTCAAGCCTTAGCCCCACCTCTTCACCGCTGCCTATAGTCATGACTGTGGATTGCAAAGGAAACTCCTTGCCGTCCTCAAGCACCACTTTAGCTGCGCCGGGCTTACTTGCCTTTATTTGAGGCGGGTCAACATACATGGTCTTTTCTGCAGAGGCTGCTTCTTTTGCAGCAGTCAATGGAGCTTTAAACACGAGGATATGTTTTAATATCTGCATCTGGTCGCCATCTTTCAGCTCTCTGCTTGTTATCTTCTCACCATTCATAAATGTCCCGTTTGAGCTTCCCTTATCTTCAATAATGAATCTGCCGTTTTTCTCCAGGAGTACGGCATGATGTCTTGAAACACCGGGGTTTTCTATCAATATATCGCTTCCCGCGCTTCTGCCGATGGTAGTCTCCGTCTTGGTGACAGGATATTTGTTAATTACCTTGTCAGCAAGCATAAGAATTACTTCTGCGCCGCTTACGGAAGCAGAAGCAGAGGGCTTTTTTATGTAATGGGCTGTTAAACTCGTGGGTAATTCACCCTGCTGTGAAATTGCATCAGATGCAGGGGTCATGTGTATATCGTCAAAGACCTCTATGGATGGCACACAGCTCTTTTCACCAAAGATATAAAGGAGCAGGCCTTCCTTTGGCTGTTCCTGCGCATATTTACCGTCAGGCAAATAGTTGAATGACGGCCTTCCTTTCAGGCAAATGCAAAAGCCCAGCTTATCACCGCATCTTGTGGCGATTATGCTGTCAGCGCCTTTTTGAGCAAGGTCATGAAGCACCTTTTCCATATCAACCATCTCTACGGTAAATTTCTGTATAGGTCTCTTTTTAAAATATACGAGGATGCTCAAGAGGAGCTTCTTCTCTACCTTGTAAAATGACAGGTCTGCTGCGCCAATCCTTGAATATGTGTCAAAGAATTCCTGAATATCAAGAAACGACAATTCTTCTTTTTCTATCCTCCCGGAGGCATACGGTCTTCCGCCAACCACAAAGAGATACACCATTTCCCCTTTTTCTGCGATGATAAAATATCCATCCTTTGTTGTTGCTGCCATATCAGGGAAGATAGAATCAAACTTTTTTATGCTGCAGTTTTTCTCTTCAAACAACTTTGTGGCGGCCGGAAATATGGGTGTCATCTTTTCCCCCTATTTAAAATAAAGGATATGCTTGCCTATTGTTATCCAGTCATTTGGCCTTAGTGCGGCCTCAGTTATCTTCTTTCCATTTACAAATGTCCCATTCGTGCTGTTAAGGTCAGTTATAGTAAAAGAATCTTCTTTTTTATCCACCCGTGCATGATGGCCTGAAACAGCCATATGGTCAATCATAATGTCATTATCCTCTTTTCTCCCAATGGTTAACGATGGTTTGTCAAGATTATATTCTTTTATAAAAACGCCTTGAAATTTTAAAATAAGCTTAGACATTTTTAGCAAAAGCTCCAAATGCCGGATTTCATCATGATGTCCCCTGTATCCCTCTTAAAATCCCCTAAACCTTTCTCTCTGAGCGCCGCACATAGGGCATCTATTGGGAATCTCGCCCTTGGCTTTATACCCACAAACAGAACAGGTATTAATTTCTTCTGTTCCTAAATCCGCCGCAGATTTTACCATATCCTTTGTCTCTGAATGCGGGACAGCCTTGGGCTTCTCTGGTTCTGAGGTTTGGGGTATGGGCCTTATTGCCTTTTGCTCCTCCGGTGATTTTACCACAGCCTTATGTGCTGAAGATATTTCATCGCCCCACCTTTTGCCCTCTTCTAATCCCTTTTCCTGGTCTTTGTCCTTCCTTACGAGCAGGGCATGAAATCTCCCGACATGCATCTTTTTCCCTTTTACTATTTCCAAAAGAATTTCCTTTATATCCTTATTTTCGGTCAATACCGCCATTTGCTCATAAAAATTGATAGCATCCATTTCAGCCGCTATTCCAGCCCTCAATATTTCTCTGTCAGTATCTTCCTTTTTTATTTTCTCAAAGTTGAATGGTATTTTGGGCAGCATATCTTTACCTGGTGTTGATAAATCTATACAGAGCGTCATAACTTCGCATACCTGCCCGCCTCAGGCGGACTCCTCGCCTTCGTCGCGCCTTGGCCTGCTGTGTTCTGACGCTCTGTATGAGGCTCTATTTATGTCGCTGTGTATATAAACGTAAAGCTCAAAATTAGGATTTAAGGATATTATATAAACTTTACAAGAACCACCGTTATATTATCATCTCCGCCGTTAAAATTTGCAAGGCCTATAAGTTCTTCGCAGGCACGGTCAAGATTACCCCCGCACTGTTTGACAATATTGAGGATATCGCTATCTTCTACAAGCGATGTCAGGCCGTCAGAACAGGCGAGCATAAAATCGTCTTTCATTATATTTTCATCCTGTGTATCTACCTCCACAGCCCCTTTTATTCCAATAGCCCTTGTAATGACATTTTTATATGCTGACTTCTTTGCCTCTTCCTCTGTTATGAGCCCCATGGAAAGCTGCATCCCTACTACAGAATGATCTGTAGAAAGCTGTTCAATATTATTATTCCTAATTCTGTATACCCTGCTGTCTCCCACATTTGCCGCTACAAGGCTGCCGTTGCAAATCAGAATGCCGGCAATGGTTGTGCCCATGCCCTTCATGCCGCTCCCCTTTGCTGCCATCTCAAATACAGCCTTATTTGCAAGCTGTATTGCCCGTGCAAAAACTTCCGAATTCGGCGGGCCTTTTTTAAGCCAATCTGTGAGGCTCATCCTCACCACTTCAACCGCTGTCTGGCTTGCAATCTCTCCTGCTGCATGGCCGCCCATGCCGTCAGCCACAAGGAAAAGGCCGATATCCTCTGCTGCGCAAAAGGCGTCTTCATTCAACTTCCGCTTTCTCCCCACATCTGTTTTTGCTGAAAATATAAAGTTTTTTCTCATAACTATCTTGTAATGTTTGAGGATAGAGGTCGGAGGCAGAAGATACATGCTGGAGGTTTGAGGCAGTTGCCTCCCTCCTCCAACCTCTATCCTTTTTTTATCCCATCTTTGCCAGGCATACCCGTATCGCATCTGCGAATTCTTTGCCTGTTTGAAAACGTTGCTCCGCTTGTTTGGCCATTGCCTTATCCAAAAGCATTTGCACTATAGGCGGGATGTCAGGTTTATATTCTTTTAAAGACTTTGGCGCCGCATTCGTAATCTGATACATGATGGTTGTTATTGAGTCTCCGGAAAATGGTTTCTCCCCGCTGAGGAGTTCGTAAAGGATTACGCCAAGGGAAAAGAGGTCGCTTCTGCCGTCAACCTTTTTACCTGCAAGCTGTTCAGGAGACATGTATGCCGGCGTGCCCATAATAACGCCTGTCTTGGTATGCGATGATGACTGAATCCTTGCTATGCCAAAATCAGTCAGCTTTATCTCGCCCTTAGCAAGCATCATTATATTTGCCGGTTTAATATCTCTGTGCACTATGCCGTTCTTGTGCGCATAATCAAGGGCCTCAGAAAGCTGGCCGACTATCTTTAATGCTGTTTTCGGCGGGAAGAGATTTGTCTTTTTACACCAGGCCTCAAGAGTTTTGCCGCTTAAAAGTTCCATTGCAATATATGCAAGGTCAGATTCCTCGCCAACATCATATATGGTTACAATGTTCGGATGGGTAAGTTTTCCTGCGCTCTCTGCCTCTCTGAAAAAGCGCTCTTTCACAGCCTGAATAGTATCTGCATCAACCTCATCAAAGTGCATGGTTTTGATGGCCACCTCTCTTTTCATGGTTGGATCAACACCCTTATACACAACGCCCATGGCTCCTCTGCCAAGCTCTTCCACTATTTCATACCTGCCGATGGTGGGCTTCTCCATGCCTTCCATAACCATGGTGCCGCCTGCTCCGCCAGAGGCGGATGCCTTCTGGCCCTGCCATATGCCGGTGGTTGCCACGGTACTTAATTTTTTGATGCGTTCTCCAACATCTTTATAGTTCTTGTCCTCTTTAGCAATATGTTCATACACAGATATTGCCTTTGAGGCCATCCTCTTCCTTTCAAAATCAAGGCCAAGGTTGTAAATCACGCCTTTTATTTCATCATTCATAACAGATATTGCCTTGAACTTTTCAAATGCCAGATCAAGCATACCCTTGCCCTGAAAGGTCAGCCCAAGGAGTTTATTCGCCTCATCGCTTTCCTCTTCTACAACCTCTTTTTGCCTTTCAACACTCAGGTATCGCCTTGAGGTAATGGCAATATAATTAAAGACGAGAATCAGTGTTGGGTAGGTAAGATTAAGCCAGAGGCCGTAGGATGCATATGTAAATATAATAATAGATGCATATGCTGCAACAAGTCCGCCGCCGATATAAGCGCCCATTTTTGCCCCGAGCCTTGGAAGCAGAAATGCAGTAAGAAGCCCGAATAAAAGTGTTATGCCAAAGCCAAATATATCAGCCCATATTGGCTTGCTGATAAAATCGCGGTTCAATATGTTTGAGATTACTGTTGCCTGACGTTCTATTCCAGGGAATACCGGGGCAATAGGCGTTGCCTCTATGTCTGCTATGCCCAGACCAGTGGAACCAATGAGGACTATCTTGTTCTTAAACGCCCTGGAGTCTATTTTATCGTTCAATACATCATAAAAAGAGTAGTATGGAAATGTCTTTGGAGGCCCATAATAATTGATAAACATCTGCATATCAAGGGTTATAGGCACTGTCTTACCTTTCAGGAGCAATTCTCCATCAGGGGAAAACCATATATCCTCTTTAGCCAAACCCCTGAAGTTGGCTGCTACAGATAGAGGAAAGGATGGATAAAATTTGTCAGCATAATTTACAACAACCAGATCATATCGCGATACTCCGTCTGCATCAGGGAATCTATTGATATGGCCCAGGTCTGCGGCCGGCTTGCTCAAGAGCGCTATAGGTACTATCATGTTAGAGGCTGTTGGCGCCGGTATTTGATTGCCATGTATTGCAGCCTTTGCAACCATGCCAGCTTCATCTCCTGCCCCTGCTATTTTTTCCATGCCTGAACCGAATTCAAAGGCAATGGGCAGAACCACATTATGGCTTGCCTCAATAGCTGATGCCAGTTTTTCATCCCTATTAAGCTCAGTCTTTATCTTTTCTATTTCGCCGAGAAACTCCTCGCCGCCTTTGGCCTTTACAAGACCAATTTCAGAAAATTTCTTTTCCAACGTTTCAATTGCCGTAAGGCCGCTGGCCTCCTCAGGCTCAGAAAAGATGATATTCAATCCTATAACCTTTGCCCCTGACTGTGAGGCCTTTTTTATAACCTCTGCTATCCGTGTCCTTGGCCAGGGCCACCTGCCGAGTTTTGCAACAGACTCGTCATCTATGGCAATAATGGCTATCTCGCTGGAAGGTTTCGCCGGCGGGAAAAGCCTCATCCTCAGGTCATAGCTCTTGAGCTCTATGGTTTCAAGAAAGCCGGCCTTCGTATAGAAGAATATGCAGAATAGCGCTGTGAGGATTAAGCCAATGACCCAGTCAGGTGTTTTTTTGGAGGGTTTCATAATTAAATACAGGCTATAGGTAATGGGTTATAGACTATGGGTAGTGGTCTTACCTATCGCCTCTTGCCGCGAGCCCACAGCCGGTCTTTCTTACTTATTTATTGTCTGTATTTATCACATAGGGCATGGTTTTGCAAATGCTTTGTCATGCTGTTGTCAACAAATAGATTTGTCCGCTTTTAGAGCAAATGAATTGTCCACTTTTAGATTGGCAGGAAAGGCACGTAGGGCGT